>Ga0182024_10000653_pt1 | contig 89914 bp, 78 predicted proteins | sample P32metaG_FD_120480 | JGI IMG/M metagenome (GOLD analysis project Ga0182024, IMG submission 120480) | Permafrost microbial communities from Stordalen Mire, Sweden - P3-2 metaG (Illumina Assembly) | ecosystem: Environmental > Terrestrial > Soil > Wetlands > Permafrost | place: Sweden: Stordalen... | reverse complement strand
TTTGTCAGAAAAACATTTCTCTGACATCTCCGCCTCCCCCTTGTCAGAAAAACGGTTTCTCTGACATCTCCGCCTCTGCCTTGTCAGAAAAACATTTCTCTGACATCTCCGCCTCCCCTTTTCAGAAAAACGGTTTCTCTGACATCTCTGCCTCTGCCTTGTCAGAAAAACGGTTTCTCTGACATCTCCGCCTCTGCCTTGTCAGAAAAACGGTTTCACTGACATCTCCGCCTCCGCCTTGTCAGAAAAACATTTCTCTGACATTTCCACCGCTGCTTTGTCGGAAAAACATTTCTCTGACATTTCCACCGCTGCTTTGTCGGAAAAACATTTCTCTGACATTTTCCGCCTCTCCCTCGTCAGAAAACGGTTTCGCTGGCGATATTTGCACCGCAAATGGTATCAGACCTAAAGAAATGATCAAAATCCTTGTCTTTGGTTTGAACCTTTTGCCCTTTCTGATCGTTTTATTAGATAGAAAGGTCAGGTTAATTTTCGCCTTAAGGGAGGTGATTTAAAATGTCGACAACAAAAGCTGTTAGAGCCTACATCAACTCGCTGCCAAAAAACGACTTGTTCACGTCAATAGAGTTACGCAAACTGTGGCCGGGGGCGGCCGTTGATCAGTGCCTACACCGAATGGTGAACAATGCCGAGATTATTCGCTGGGCACGCGGCGTCTTTAGCAGAAAGGAATTCAATCGACTTCCCTCGATTGAGGAAGTAGCTATTATCAAAGCACAATCATTTGGCAGGGAAATCACTGTAGCAGACACATTGGATTCAATCGAATCTAAATCGGAAAACTCTCCCGGCTACTTAATCAATGGTCGAAGTTCATCATTTGTGTTTCAGGGCAAGGTTCGTATTCACCTTCAGGCGAGAGTAGTTAAAGCCCGCACCCACAAGCAAAATGAGCCGGATGTTCTCGCTTTATTAGATGCAGATAATCATCTATAAGTTGCTTGAGATTGTTATTGCCTCATTTGCCTGCCCCCGCCTGGCATAGGAGTTTCCGAATGGGATGTCATTAATCCCCATTTACTTAGCGAAAGGCGATATGTAGTACCATCTTTTTTTCACTGCACTTACTGCTCAACGCCACCCAATGAGCTGCTCTCACCGAAAATCCCGCCGAAGTAGTTTGTTATGGTAGCCATAGCTCCTGTTGCACCGTCTCGACCGGTTGTTGCTCCTGCCAAGCCGGCAACAACTAGTGATTACTGGCCGCAGCTGGATGGCGTGCGCAGCATTGGATTTCTGGCAGTGTTTATCGTGCATGCCGGTCCAATTCCAGGCGCCGCCAATGCGTTTGTCGCTGCCTTTAATTGGTTTTCGCACCGCTGTTCTTTCGGGCTCGATTTGTTCTTCGCGCTTAGCGGCTATCTAATTACGACGCTCTTGCTACGAGAGAAAGACAAATGGGGTTCTATTTCTTACCGTTCTTTCTACACAAAAAGAGCGCTGCGCATCTGGCCGATATATTTTGGTTTCGTAGTGATCGCTGGATGTTTGATATTGCCGCTGTTTAGCCTGCATCATCTTTCTGTTTACTGGAAATTTCTACTGCAGGCAGTGCTGCCGCTATCGTTGTTCGTGGCAAACTTCACGATTCCATTCAACCAAATTTTCATCTATAAATTCGGGCAAGAAATCGGTATACCAATTGGTTCTCTCATCCTTCCATGCTGGTCGCTTTGCGTGGAAGAGCAGTTCTATTTATTTTGCCCGCTTCTCCTAAACCGCATCTCAAACGTCAAGAAATTGTTTGGCATGCTTGCGTCCCTGGCTGTCCTGTCGATTGCCGTTCGATTCGTGCTCTATGGGCTAACGCCATATCTGACACGATTCGGTCTGCCCAAATACTTCTATCACTTCAATACAATTGCTCATATGGAGCCACTGCTTTTGGGAACCGCTATCGGACTCGCGTTTTTCCGCTTCCCCGCCTTCCTTGCCTGGAGCAAGAATCATGCGGGCATTTTCCTGGCTACTCTTGGTTTGCTTGCCAGTCTTCTTTTCATGCCTGGTATCACCCTTGGTGAAGTGCCGAAAATGTCGGTAGAAGCCTATTTCTGCGCCGTAATACTGATTCTTGTTCTTGTCTACGAACCGTTCAAAAAAACTTTCAGCAATCCTACGCTGGTTGCGCTGGGCAAGCGCACCTATTGCATGTATCTCATTCACTTCCCAATCATGTCCTGCACTAAAGCCTGGCTCACTGATTCTGTGCATCTTGCCAAAACCCCCTGGTTCTGGGTTGTAAACGTATCTCTCACGTTGGTAGCGACGATTGTCTTGTCCTTAATCTCGTGGGAATTGGTCGAGAAGCGATTCCTTAGCATGAAGAAGCTTTATAACCGAGCTTAGCACTACTCTTCTAGGCGACTTAATTGATGGTGCGATATAAGGCGCTACGATGCCATATATGGTGCCGCTATGCTACGATCGCTCCAATATCTCCCACGGACAATCCGGATCGCGATCATATCTGCCAGTGAAACCTCGAAACAGTTCAACCGGAACCTCAAAGATGTAATCAGTATCACCGTAATCCTCGTTTTGCTCAGCGCTTAAGCGTTGTTGCACATCGGTAAACTTGTTGATCGAACAATTGAGCGAAATGTCTGGAAGCATCAAACTCCTTATATTTCGGAGTGTCGTTGGTGCGTGCCGGAGAGTCACCATCTCGCCGGACAGAAGTTGAGTCAATCCAGACAACCTTTCGTGAGAAAGCTTTGGATGTCACCAGTGGATTGGCTGCGGGATAGCCGTCAGATTATGTGCCCCAAGGTTTCCTTCCGATGAGCAAGGTTGCTTGAATACATTACTGAATACACATAACCGATCGCGGAACATAATCACTCTAATGTGGCGCGCCACATAACTCAGAAGAGCTGAGAAAAACATTGCACCGCAATCTTCCTCAGATTCTTGGAGTCGACAAGGCCTTTTGTCACCTTGGCCTGGATACTTTCCGGCTTCGTAAAAAAGTCACGGTAGGCGCCCTTCAGATACTGAGTAAGTGCTTCCAGCGATGGAAAAACGATTTCATTCATTTCATTCATTTCGGCATTCGCTTGCGGCTGTGTCGATTGTGATTGCCGATGCGTAAACTGCAGATAGACGCCCAGATAAGTTCTCGTGGTGTTGTGCCATTGCTGCTTCGGCTTTACCAGTAAAAGAACACTCTGCCCCTCCTTTTCCACAGTCAGTTTGAGCTCATATGATTCAGCTCCGGTGACAGCGCCCTCGAGTTCTGCGACAAGTGCCTGAAGGCTGGAATCAGTGGGCACCATACTTTCTTTCAGCGCATCTTTGAATCCCGCAGCTTCGCCCTTGATACCATCCATGGTGACTCCGGCCAGGTTGCAACCTGTAAAGTTAGCACCTTCGATGGTGGCGCCAGTGAGTTTGCTTCCCGCTAAGTTCGAATGAGAAAAATCGATCCCGGACAAGTCGGCATTCTCCAGATTCATCGACAACAACCAGGCGTTTCGGAATACGCAGTTGTGGAAATTGCATTCGTCAAATCGCACGTTGGACGAATCACTCCCGCTCCAATCGCTCTGCGAGAAATCGCATTTTTGAAAGTCTGTGCCTGAGATTCCATTTATACGGGCACCCTTGAAAGTGGCGCCGTCTATTTTGCCAAACCTGCAGTTGCTCAAATGAGCTCTTTCAAACGAGCAGCTGTTAAAGGACAGCCTGAGAGTCAGGTTACCGAGATGACAGTGACAATTCTCGATTGTGATTTCACTCAGGTCAGCTCCTCCGGACAAATCGAACTGCCCGTAAGCAGGCACGCGATGGTCGGCAAATACATAGAAGTTAGAAAGCCTCTCGATCTCTGCGCCTCGCAGCATGCAAATGGTTTCGTCTCGATTGGGCAGAAAGAAATTCAGGAGTTCCTCACCAGCCTTGCGGTACCCGAGTATTGTAATTTTCGCGCCTTGTTTAACCAGTTTCTCTGCTTTCTTTGCCGCTATTTCGCCAGGTTTGGAAAAAATGGCCAGATCAATATCGTCTGAAAACTCCTCGCAGAACTCACCGCCCTCGTATAAGACCAGAGCTTCGACTTCCTTTTTGAAGAAGGAATAATATTGCTTGCTCAAAAAGACCTTCTGTCCTTTCAGCTTCGGCTCGATTCTGTTGGAAGTAGTAAGTGTTTCAGGCATGTGAAATTCTCCGTGGTCTCAGCCCCAGTTCTTAGTACCCAGGATAAGGATAAGGAATCAATCTCAGTTCGCCGGAAAGGAAAAGTTCCCTTATGAAAAACTGACCAGATTTGCTGACCATGCCTCCAACCTGCAGCGAAACTATGCATGCAATGCTCTTCGATCATGCATGTAATGACTTGAGCATCGACTGACAGCTGACCCAGCACCTGTTCTCCCAGTAAGTCACTATCGTACTCATTGGCTAACACCAGGTACCAGCCGTTACCCAAATCGCTTCCTAGAACTGGCGATTCAGGAACGTCTTCATGAGTTCCTGTACCCTTCAATGAAAGACTCTCCAACACCTGCAGGCGATTCTTGCTTAGGACTGCCAGGTAGGTCCCATTGTTAGCCCCCATGTGGTTTAACCAACAAGATTACCATGGGATGCCTGCATCTATTTCTTCGGCTGCACGTGCACATCTTCTGCTCGATTTAAGAAGAGCGAAGAGTCGTTGGGCCAGATGTCTATCCACAGAGCGTCGCCTTGTAGTTTTGCCGGCGGTGCAATGTCTCCATCATTGCTCTTTTGCGTTCTGATTGCCACCACAACGTCATCACCGCTGGCTGTCTGGTGATGATTCTTGCGAGCGTGTTCATCTCTTATCCACAGAGTGGAACCCTCAGGAGCCGGCAAGGTTCTGCTCGTGCCATCCGCTTTGGTCACTTTCAATGTATGTTTGCCATTATCGTAGTCCAGCCACATCGCCTTGTCCTTAAGCGCCACTAGGGGCGGTGCATTCTTTTCATTTGATCTTGTATAGGTGGCTACGATCGCCCGATCTTTGGCGTATGCTGCGACTGGGTCGCCCGGTCTCGAGTGGTCTGGTTCTACAGCAGCATCTCCGGACACATACGCTGTTCCGCTGCGAAGGTAAACGTCGCGCGCGTCAGTTGCTGTCACCGTACCTTTGGAGTGGTTGTGGATGTCACCGCGTCCTCTTGCGAACACATTGGAAAAGTCCAGAGCAACGTCAATCTTTGCTGAGTCTCTGACGAATGCAGTGGCGTTGTCGGCAAGACCGACCGAATTTTGATCGCGCCCGCAAACAACTGAGTTCTCAGTGCCTTCCAGGTGAGCTGTCCCATGACCTACCGCCTGCGCGTCACCTTTGAGTGTTACCGCAGCCGGACCGAAAACGTCGAGCTGCCCGTGGTCAACGACTTGTTGGCCCGATGTAATAGTGCGATCCGATTTCTTCTGCGAGCAAGCTCTGACTTCGTCCGCCGATGGTTGGGTGGATAGAAAGAGGGAATTTGGCGGCTCAACATTGCCAGAGGCTTTATCCTCTCCAGGTGAAGCGAAGAAAAAGTGGCGCGACATTGTTGTTCCAGTCCAGTATGGTCACGGGGATACAGCAATCCTAACCACGATCTGCCTGCCTGTCTTTGGGAGAATTCCCACACTTTGGGGAAAATACCACGGTTCAGTTGCTCAGCGACGAAACGGCCGAGCCATATTTGCCAAGCATGACTGAATCAAATCTGCCAATATCGATGCCTGTCAATCGGCGTCCTTTTCCATTCAGGAAGTGCTGCAGTTCCTGAGCAGGATCTTTGGGCATGGGTAATACCACGTTGGCAGCCTCGAAAATACCGGATCTGGAGATTCCCACAAGCGGCGAATAAATCATTTGCTTGACCAGGTCAAACTCTTTGCGCGCTGACTCGGTTTCGCCTATAGTCTCGTAAAGTCGTATGCAAAAAACATGAGCTTCAATGGCCTCCGGATCCAATGCAAGCGCGGAAAGAATATCTCTTTTGGCACCATCCGAATCTTCTAGCTTCAATCTGATCTGCGCACACTGAACCAGTCCGGAGGTTTCGCTGCAATCATTGCTGCCAAGGCTATTTTCCACGTCTTCCAAAGCACTTAAATAGAGAATGTTTTTACGAAAAGCATCCACTTCTTTGTCAGCAAGAAGTTCCTTGTAGTGACCGCGAAGACGTAAAGCCCAATCTGATCTGGGTAACGTTTCTACGAATTGATCGATTAAAGTCTCTTTGATGGAGGGCTCCACGTCACTTGCAAATGGATTGAATGCTCTTGTGCTGCTGTGGCGGTTTGCCTCATACAAGTCGCTGGCAGCCGCGCTCAACTGCCCTAACTTCTCCAGACAGTACGCTCGCCTGCTATAAGAGTCTGAATCATTCGGCAGTTGCACGAGGATCTGATCCAACTTTTCCTTTTCATCAGCGTATTTTTCAGCATTGTGCAACAGACTGATCTGCACCAGCTCGGCGCTGATTCTGGTCGAATCCCACCTGGGGACGTTGGCTGCATCGAACAGATTTAGGGTTTCGTCCGCCTGCGCTAATCCATCACTCAAGTCATCTTTTGCTAAATAACACAGAGCCAGATAGTCATGCACGTAAGGATTCTTAGAATCGATTTTAGCTGCTTCCTGCAGTTGCGTAATTGCCAGATCGATGTTCTTATGCTGATATTCCAGAGTGCCTCTTCTTACGTGATGCGCCCACATAAGATCAGCCTCGTTAGGCACTAATAAACGTCTGGCAAATTTGTCCTTGAATGTCGGATCGACAGAAAAACCGTCCGGATGTATAAACGCGGTTACATATTCTGCAAATGCTTCCTGAACATTTTCAGTGCCATACAAACTCGGCCAGCGGTTGGTCCTGCGCAACCGCCGGTCAAATCGCCATGATTCCTTTTGCGACATCAATTGATTCTGCAATCGATACTTTGCGATTTTCGGCGCCGCAAAATCACACCATTCTTTGGTGTAGCACATGTGCCCGCCGAAATCGGCGCGATGCGTAAGCTCATGCAGCAAGAATTCGTATTGATCTTTTCGATCCAAAAAATTTTCTGCCAGCGCAATACCGGAAATCAAACTGACGCCCGGAACATCGGCGAAGTTTTTTTCACTTCCATATTTCACTACTTGTAAATGCTCAGCTTTGAACAAATGCACTTTGTCCATACTGCCAGCACTGATCACCAGTCCAGGAGCAGTTTTAAATATGCGCTGCAGTACGCTCAGCACTTTATCTTTATCATCTTGCGTCCAGTGTTTGAACTTAGTTTGGGCAGATACACCGGAATTTGGGCCGGCATCGTCGCAGAACTCAAAATATGTGCTCACGTCGCAGTTGTATCTTTTCGCCAACTCTGCCTGCAGCGCATCTAGTGACAGGGTCAGTTGTGCAGGCGAGCCTGTGCTGCCGGTTACCTGGTCGTCGGCAGACAACGCCGGCGGCGCCTGGAGAATCGCGGCAAACGTAGCCAGCAGCAGGCCAGGAAGCCAATTGCATCTTTGCTGAAATTGATTGTGTTTCTTGATGCTTACCAAGGTTACGGTGCAACAACGTGACGATTATCAATCACATTATGCACAATGTTCGCTGATAGGAAACGGCGGACCCGGTCACTGCGATTATTTAGCAGCGGCAGCCACCGGCGTCGATTGCCATGAAACCATCTGCCAATTTGCGCCGCGCTTTGCCCAAACATCAATAAAGACGTTGTTAAACTCTTTCCTGGTGCCGCTACTGATCAGTTCAATTTCCACCCGCCCTGAAAACATCACCACCGTTTGCGCTAGCGCTTTGAATTTCCGGTCGTGCAACGTAAACTTCAGATATTTGAGGCTTCCGTCTTTCAGCTTGCCGATAAAGATCTCTTTGCTGTCAGTGGCAGATGATGTGTGGACATAAGTCAGATCGTCTGCCAACAGCTCTTCTAACTTTGGCAAATTGTTCTGCATAGCGGCTTCCAGTCGCTCATCTTCTAGAGCCGTAACCTCTTTCTCGATATCTGTAGCTGTTTGATTCATGATGCACCTGAAGTAGATTCAATTGGGATGGCCGAAAAGATGTGCGCTCAGCTCTGCGTAGTCGCCGAAGACGAAGTGAGGTTGCGTTGCCGTCAGGGCTTCTAGTTCGTAAAATTTGTGGTGCACAGGCGGATAAAAAAGCGCCGTGTCAGTTCCGGCAGCATGCCCGGCGAGAATGTCTGCCGTAGAGTCACCAACGAAAATCGCTTCTGCAGGCTGAGAGCCCGTCAGTCGCAGCGCTAACAAAACCGGCTCAGGATGAGGTTTGAAGTTGATGATATCATCGGCGGTGACAATGGCCGAAAAATAAGAGTCAATCGCCATCGATTGCAATGCTCGCTCGACAATATTCCTGCTGGAGGATGTGACCAATCCTACTCTTGTACCGGCCCGCGATGCATCTTCCAAAATATTTTTCACACCGGGAAACAAGCTCGGGTTGGCAAAGGACTCCCAGATTCCCTCCTGAAAATGCATTTTAAATTCCTGGTAGGGCACGCCAAACTCTTTCGTCACCTCCTCAAATGGGCGATAGAAACAGCGTCTGATCACCAGATCTTCAGGGAACGAGAGCCCGAACTTAGCAAATGCTCGGTGAAACGCTTGCACCCACAGATCGAGTGAGTTAGTCAGCGTTCCATCGAAATCAAATAATATTGTCGAATAGGAGACCATTTCTTCAGAAGTTAGCAGTTATACAACAAGGATCTCCGGCAGGGCTTCAGACTGATCGACCTGCCTGTGCACCAGATCATGCACAGCGGAATCCAACTCATCCGGATAATCACAGCCCAATAATTTGTAGACATTTTGCAACCGCAACCTGAATTGATGATCGAACATGTCGTCATGCGCAGAGTTGTTCGGCTCACCGAACCACCAGAACCAGTCGCTGCCTTCGGCCGCGTAAATCTCCTCCCAGGCCTTTTTTCCAATTTCCGCGGAATACTCTTTCGCCTCCAACTGTGCCACCAAAAATCGCCTCGTGGTGCCCAGCAGATCCCAGGCCTTATTCTTAAGCGGATCGCCAATCCAAATGTGATAGTCAGCGCCAATCCACGAGCCACTATGAATGTTGAAAAGCTCCTCAGTCGGCGGGTTACGCTCAAGGTAGTCGCTCACCGTGCAAACATTCAATGTGTTGTCTTCAGACAAACGCCTGTACAACTCATGCAAAAACAGATTGCCATCTTGCTCATACGTTTCCCAGCAGTTTTCTCCATCCAGAGCAATGACAACGGCACCTTCTCTGTGCCAATTGAAGAGTCGCTGCTGAATGTGCTTGAGCCGCATATACATTGAGGTTGCCGCATCAGCCGGATGACGGCCGGCGTAAGAGAAGCTAATCTCGTTAGACAAAACTACTTCTCGGAACAATAAATTTATCGATTCGTTTCCTACTTGCAATTTGTAAGGCTGGCACAACATCTCGGCGCTGTTGAGGTTGCCGTGCTCGTCTCTGTGCAACTCCTGCTCGAGGGTTCTGGTCAGTAATGCTTCATCGAGCACCACCCACTTGATCCCTTGCTGGGCAATCAGTTGAAGAGCAGCCGGGCTGACCGACATTTCGGACGGCCACATGCCGCGCGCAGGGCGCCCCAATTTATCTTTATACAAAGCAAGCCCGGTGCTTAATTGGTGCTCGGCATCTTCTTTATGGAAATAGAGTTGCTGGGGAAGAGTGGTATATGGATTAGGCAACCTGGCGATATTGGTGTCAATCAGAAGAGGTAAAATGGGATGATAGTAGGGGCTGGTTGTTACCTCTATGTTTCCTGCATCTTGCAGCTCCTTGTAGACGCCTACGGTCTTTTGCATCAATTCAATTTCAATTTCAATGATTCTTTTGCGCTGTGCAAGAGTGAAATTGCATCCTTGATCCTTTAACTGTTGCAGTTCAGGAATGCTAGAAAACCAGATCGGATCGAACCAGACCAGATTGAACAAAGCGCTCATATCAGCCAATTCTTGAGCACTGAACTCATCGACCATTGTCGAATAGGTCAAATCCTTTTTCAGCAGGCGCTGGCGTTTCATCCACAAACTAAAAAAGGCGGGAATCGATCTTATCTGTCGATCAAGATTGGCATGAAACGATTCGGAAAGCAGATAGACTCTGTCCTCGAACGTGTATTCATGCTCGTTTTTGCAGGTCAACGTCATCTGCTGATCGGTTGCATTGTGCCAGGCATAATCTTCTAACTGCTCAATCAGAGAAGGCACCAGATTATAGGTCTGGCGAATTTTTGCATAATTCTTGAGCAAAAGAGGCATGTCCAGATAATCTTTAATGGCGTGCAAACGCACCCAGGGCATCAGATAAGTGCCGCTCAGCCTATCCTTATAAAGCGGCTGATGCATATGCCAGATAAAGCAAACGGAAAGATGTTCAGTCACTAGCCAATCCCCTTTTGAATCGATCAGTGCAAATCAATCTTGCGCATGACCGCAACTACTTCGTGATGGATCAAATTGTTGGTTGCCAGAATGTGCCCAGTCGGCATGTCCAGAGGTCCGTTGCTTAAATCGGATACGCGTCCACCTGCCTCTTCCACAATCAAGCTGCCGGCGGCGATATCCCATGGGGACAGCTTCAGTTCCCAAAAGCCCTCCAATCTTCCGCTAGCAACATAGCACAAGTCAAGGGCGGCAGAACCATCGCGACGCACTCCGTGTGACATTGTCGTTAACGTAGTGAAAGGCACCATGTTGTTGTGTTTGGCGGTTGCTGTGTCTGGAGGAAATCCCGTCGCCAGCAAGCTGTTGCTCAGCTCCTCAATGCGTGAGACATGAATGCGTTCATCGTTGAGATAGGCGCCCTGTCCGGCAACGGCAGTAAAAAGTTCGTTCGTCATCGGGTTGTAGACGACACCAAGGACCATTTTGCCTGCTTCTTCAAGTCCAATAGAAACACAGAAGAAAGGGTAGCTGTGGGTGAAGTTGGTGGTTCCATCGAGTGGATCGACGTACCAGTGGCGGTTTGTCTTGGTGCCGGTCTTGCCGCCGCCCTCTTCTGCCGTGTAGCTGTCGTCTGGGTTTTCACTGCGCAGGATCTCAAGGATCATTTTCTCGGAAGCTTTATCGACATCCGTAACGATATTGAAGGCGCTCTTGTAGTCGATTTGCTTGATATGACCGACATGCTCTTTGATATATTTCCCAGCTTCCAGAGCCGCTCTCAAAGCTAATTGCTTATCTTTGTCCACCATCAAAAGACGCCCTCATCGGATTTTGAGCTCCGTACAAGCCGCTACTATACTAAAATCGAGTGCCGGTGCGAAATAAGAATCGTTAACCCTGACTGAGCAAGCCTTGACGCGCACCGGGTGGAATGATTACAGTTAGTTACAGACCAGTGTTGTGTAAACAAATGCCGAAGTTCTATCCACTCTTGTGCACAGTGACCGATTCCCGCTCACGGTCAGAGGCGATAATTATTACTGGGCAATAGAGAGCTGGCAGCAAGAGTCGACGATGCCAGCGCCCAGGCGTTGGCTTTTTAGTTTGTAGAGCAAGCAAAAACGAGGAAGAAATGAGCGAGCCGGATAAGAAGTCAGAGAAGCCTTACAAGCTTAATTTGCCGGTCACGGACTTTCCGATGAAGGCAAACAGCGCCGTAAGAGAAGTGGAGACACAGAAATTCTGGGACGAGAGCAAGATCTACCAGAAGAGCATCGAGCGCAGAGCGTCGGCAGAAAAATTCCTCTTGCACGACGGACCGCCGTATCTCAGCTCTAGCCAGATTCATATCGGCACAGCTCTCAACAAAATTCTCAAAGATATCGTGACCAAATACAAGACTCTGCGAGGATTTTATTCGCCCTATGTACCCGGCTACGACAGTCATGGATTGCCGATTGAAACAGCCGTTTTGAAAGACGTAAAAGGTGGACGAGCTGCACTTTCGATTGTGGAGTTGCGCCAGCGCTGCCGCGATTTCGCCTTGAAAAATCTCAAGGGACAGGAAGCAAATTTCCGCAGACTGGGTGTCTGGGGCGATTGGGAACATCCATACATCACCCTGGACAAGCTTTATGAAGCAGCTGAGATTCGGGTTTTCGGCAAGATGGCAACGGCTGGATATTTGTATAAAGGGTTGAAATCAATCTCATGGTGCCCAAACTGTGAGACTGCCCTGGCTGAAGCTGAAATTGAATATGCTGAGCATGTCTCCAATTCAATCTATGTGAAATTCAAGGTGGACGACAGTTCAAGGCAGAAGCTGCCTGATTTTGTGCCAGCCTTCGAGGAAGTGAATTTCGTCATCTGGACAACGACACCATGGACATTGCCTGCCAATTTAGGCGTAGCTTTGCATCCGAATTTTGAATATCAATTTTTGCTCAGCGAAAAAGATGGTGTGCTGGTGGTGGCAACCGATTTGAAAGATGACTTCATCAGCAAAGTGGGATTGGAGGCAAACTCGCTTAAGCTGCTGGGCACCGCCCAGGGTAAGACTCTGGAGTTCGTGAAGACCAAGCATCCATTTATGGATAGACCGAGTATGGTCATTTTGGGCGAACATGTCACGGCAGAAGCTGGCACAGGCGTGGTGCACACTGCTCCCGGGCATGGTCCTGAGGATTTCGAGTTAGGGCACAAGTACAAGCTTGGCGTTCTTTCCCCGGTTGATGGACGAGGAATATTCAGCGAAGAAGCCGGACCTTTTGCCGGTATGCGCTTCGACAAGGCAAACATGCCGATCGTCGAGCATCTAAAAGAGCTGGGCAGACTTCTACACCACAGCACCTATTCACACAGCTACCCGCACTGCTGGCGGTGCAAGAAGCCGCTGATCTTCAGAGCCACTGAGCAATGGTTTGCTTCAGTGGATGGCTGCAGAGATCAAGCCCTGGCAGCGATCGATGCAGTGGAATGGATTCCCGCTTCCGGGCGCAACCGCATCTACGCTATGGTGCAAAATCGCAACGACTGGTGCATCAGCAGGCAACGCGTCTGGGGCGTGCCGATACCAGTGTTTTACTGTATGGCATGCGGCAAGCATTTGATGACCGCTGCCAGCATCGAAAGAGTAGCAGCAGTGTTTGCCCACGACGGCAGCGACTCGTGGTGGGACCAAGATGCTTCCTATTTCCTGGCAGCAAACTTCCCTTGCGCCAACTGTGGAGGCACAGAATACAACAAAGAAACTGACACGATGGATGTCTGGTTCGATTCCGGCTCCTCACATGCAGCCGTTCTCGACTTGCGTCCTGAATTGAAAGGTGCACCTTGTGAAATGTATTTGGAAGGAAGCGACCAGCACCGCGGGTGGTTCCAGTCTTCGCTTTTGACCAGCGTAGCGCTGCACGGGCGAGCACCATACAAAACCGTGCTCACTCATGGATTTGTGGTCGATGAGAATGGGCGCAAAATGTCCAAGTCTGTAGGCAACTTTGTCGATCCTAACGATGTGATCAAGCAGTATGGAGCGGATGTACTGCGTTTGTGGGTGGCCTCGGTCAACTACACCGATGACATTCCGATCGGCAAGAACATGCTTGCACAACTGGCCGAAGTCTATAGAAAGTTGCGCAATACCATGAAATACATTCTCGGCAATTTGTTCGATTTTGATCCGGCCACCGATCGCGTGAAGCTGAGCGAGTTGTCGGAACTCGATTCATTTGTGCTGCATCGGCTGAACAGAGTGATTGAGGAAGTGACGAAAGATTTCGATCGATACGAGTTCTTCAAGTATTATCAGGTGCTGCAGAATTTCTGCAATGTCGATCTTTCCAGCTTCTATCTGGACATTGTCAAAGACCGTTTGTATACGACAGCGCCCAAATCGCTCACCAGAAGGGCGGTGCAGACGGTGCTGGAAGAACTCTTGCAGGTGCTTGTACGCATATTGGTGCCGGTCACTCCGCATTTGGCTGAGGAGATCTGGCAACATATCCCAGAGAAAATCAAGGCAGCCGGCTCGAATGAAGTGAGCGTACTGCTGACGGATTATCCTGTGCCAAATCCAAAATACAACAACGAGAAGTTGGAAATTTTCTGGACGGAGATGATCAACGTTCGCGGCACGGTAAATAAAGGATTGGAGCAGGCTCGCAGTTTGCGCCAGATCGGAAGCTCGCTGGAAGCGCAAGTGTTTGTCACCTTCGATGATTCGTCACTGTCGGACCGAGTTGCGTCCCTGGGGTCGCGGCTGCCATCAATATTCATTACCTCGCAAGCAACTGTCTCTGCGGCCAACGGCAACGGTGCTGACCCTGCGGTTCTCTCGGAAGTAAATGAAAACGGCATGAAGGTAAAGGTGTTGAAGGCACAAGGGCAAAAGTGCCCAAGGTGCTGGAAATACTCAACCAAGATAGGAATAGATGGAGCATTCCCAGAGCTGTGCGACGAGTGCGCGCAAGCTGAAGGGGCGATGAAGTAGATCCGCCAGCTGATGATAGATTGGCGACAATTGATGATGCCAGGAGTAATTCAAGCTCATGCAAACAGTCACAAAGCAAAAGATCACAACATTTCTCATGTTCTCTGGACATGCAGAGGAAGCTGTAAAGCTCTACACTTCCCTGTTTAAGGACTCACAAATACTCAAGCTTGTACGCTATGGCACCAGCGGCCCTGGCGCCGAAGGCACTGTTCAAAAGGCGCTTTTTTCTTTAAACGGTCAAGAGTTCATGGCAACAGATAGCGCTGTCAAACATGAATTTGGTTTTACACCCGCGATTTCTCTGTTTATAAACTGTGACACCGAGGAAGAAGTGGACGAGCTATTCAAGAACCTGTCGGAGGGCGGTCAAATCTTAATGCCTTTGAATAAGTATCCGTTTAGCGACAAATTCTGCTGGATCACTGATAAATACGGTGTTTCCTGGCAGGTAAGTAAAACAAGCCCGGTTTGACTGCAATAATTACATCTGGCTTAGCAGAACTGTACCGCCGCCAGAACCGCGCGGCTTGCCAAATGTTGTCGGATTGAGCGAGTTTAGCAAAGCACTGAAGAGCTCATGTCGCCCATGAACGCGGTGGCGGCCGTCTGCCCAAGTTCTTTGCCCGCCGGGGGTGTAAGAATTTACCTGAACAGCGTTTTCCGATCAATATGCTGGGTATCGTATCTACATACTCTTGGCCGGAGGATGTACGGTGGTGGAACCAGCGCAAGTTAAAAGTCGCATTGGCGAGAAAGTCGAAGCCCTGGCACGGGTGGCCGATGCAGCCGACAAGTTTGATGTATCCGTCACCTTTGTACTGGAGTCTGGGGTTCTGGCAACCTACAGAGTAGTGCAGAAGACTTACAGCGGATCAAAAATGTTCTTAGCCGAAGAGCTGGGGCGCGAGCAGCTAGTGCGCTCAACATTCACAATCGCTTTGAAAGAAATTCTCGACTGCGACAAGGTGTCAAAGCTCCACGCGCTGGCGATCAAGGCGCCAAATAGCTCCGTCCCAATCAAAGAACTGCGCAAACTGGCAATTGAAGCGTGGAGTGAGGCGCTGGGAATCGAGGTCCCAGCGGAAAGCTCGGTGGGCAAAGACGTCGAAACGACAAAGTCCAGGCAAGAATCCACCCGCAAGCAATTCATCGACTATCTACGCGGAGGCGCCAATGGCATCGCTTCCTGGAAAAAACGCACAGCTGAGCAATCCAAGTTAGTAAAGCAGCTAAAGGGGTGCGATTTCAGCAACCTCGATATGACTGGAGTTGCGTTCTATAATTCATATTTGTTCGATTTCGAAGGATGCAATTTTGAGAATACGAACTTATCCCAGGCTAATTTGGATCGCTGCCTTTTTGGTGGATCTAACTTTCGCAATGCCATTATGGATGGTGCCTCTCTGACCAATTCAACCGATGCATCAAATGCAGACTTTTCCGGCGCTTCTCTTAAGAGCGCCGACCTCCGCAGCATTTGCCTTGCCGGTGCCAAACTGCGAGGCGCCGACTTAACCAACGTCAGTTTATTTCATGCCGACCTGCGTGGCGCTGATTTATCTGATGCCAAGCTCGAAAGAGCCGACTTCAACGGCACGCTTTACGATGAAAGCACCGTCTTTCCTGGCGGTTTCGCCTTCGCGGACGGCTTGAAGTATTCAGGAAAGGGAAGAGATCCCCTCCTTGCGCAGAGGGTGAAAGCTCTTGCGCCTGATGGGAAGGTCGATTTTGATACATTCGTCTCTCGTCTGAACAAAGAATTTGATCAAGAACGATTGAAGAAGTCTCTCAAGATGCTGAAGGCGGAGAGTTTTCAACTCTTTGCTGAAGTAAAACCTGATTCCCTGGTTGGGATTGTCAAAAGCCAAACTAATCCAGACCTGGTCTACTCATGCAGGCTTACGGAGACTGGCAGTTTTGCTTGCTGCACGCAGAATCTGAATTCGTGTGGAGGTCTGCGCGGCTCGCTATGCAAACATCTTCTCGTTTTGCTTATCGGCATCACCAAATCTGGTCAGCTGGATGCCGCCAGTGCTTGCGAGTGGGTCATGGCCAGCCAGAGAATGAACGCCTTGCTCGACAAAGACATCATGAGCGCTACATTCTTGCGCTATAAAGGTGCGGAGGCCGGAGAGGTCGATTGGCGCCCTACAGAGACTATTCCTGAAGACTATTATGCTTATTAGAAGTTTCGCCGACAGTACCGCATACGGTGAGAGGAGCGCATTGCATGCTTGATCCGCGCGAGGTTTTGCAGACAATAGATCGTTTGCAGTCGACTTTTGAGGATTTGGCGGTGCGTGGCTTGCGTTCGTGCGGTGAGCAACTAAATACGCTCTCAAGTTTGCATGAGGAGTTGGATCGCATCGGCGCTGCCCATCTGGCAGGAAGATTGGAAGTCTTGATCGCCGCTATTAAAAGTGATGATAGGTCTTCTCCTAGCGCGCTCATGCGTGCTCAAGCGAGCCTTCGCTGTTTCGATCGGATCTTGACTCTCGAAAGTGTCAGCGCCCAGCTTGGTTGTCTTGTCAGTGAAGCGGACGAATCAGCCTCCGACAATGGAGACGATAGCGCCTCCAAGGGAGACGACGAAGATGAGGACGAAGAAGAAGACGACGAGGAAGAAGAGTGACATCTGCGCAACTAGACAAACAAAAACTGCTGCCCCTTCTGGAAGACCTTAATAAGGCTATCGAAGATCTGTTGTTGACAGGTCTTACCACCGCATCTGATGCTACTCGTCAAACTCTGAACGTCTCCTTTCAGGAAGCCTCACGGTTTGGATTATTGCGCTTGGGCGGTACGCTCAAAGTGGCTTGTGATGAGCTTGGACGCTTTACTCGCAATCACCCTGATTTTTCTCGCAAACGATTCAGTTTCTTTTTGAATCGAGCTTGGCTATTGAGCAAAGGGTTATCCAAAGCGCTGAAAGAGCAGAACGACTCTGAATTTGAACGACTGAAGTGGATCCCGCCAAATAGTCCTGTAACAAAATTGGAGGTCATCACTCTCGGCTGCAACAAGAAAGTGGTGACAAATGCATTCTGTTCCTTTGAGTTTCGGCTGCGCTGCATCGCCGGCGAATCTGATGCCATTCTTCCAGATGGCGTGCTTCCAGATCAGAAACTTATTTGGTCATTCCTATTTCCCATAAAACCTGGCTCTGAAATACCGGCTGATGGATATCTTCATATGCCGCAGAAGGCGAAGCAAAGTTTCAATGCTATTCAGTTTCTAGAGGGCAAGAAAATCGCCATCGAGAACTGTTCAATGGCTGTCGATGCATTCGGCACTGCTCGTTTGACATTTACCGAACAAACTACAGTCAGCTTCGGTGAAGCATATAAGGGATGGGAAACACATCTTTCCTGGAACGAAGATCTGACTCTCAAGAGATTGAGATCGCATCAACCAAGCCCTCTTGAGCTCGACAATGAGTTACAGGAAGAAATCCTTTTAAAAGATTGGAGCATTCAAGAAGCAATCGATGATCCGCAGCAAGACCAGATTGTTTTTCCAATTGTCCACAAGGATCTGGTGTTCAAGGCCGTAGTGTCGCGCGGAACTGATGGTGTGACCTTGCTTGAGAATCTGTCTGAGCTGCGAAAATCATCTACGCAGCCAAAGGCGCCGCCGTTGCCGACTCTATTTGGATTATTGCATTATGAAAAGTGCCGTCTCGTATTGCAAGCTCTGACGACGTTTGACGGCAAAGATCCAGCCAAAGGACCCAAACATCTGATGTTAGGGAAGGAGAAAATCAAACGCGAAGTATTGTTGCAAGTACTGTATCCTAAGGAGAATAAGTGATGGCAAAGACCAACGGAAATGGTGATCAGAGGTCAGAGCAACTGCGAGAACCCGCCGAAATTCGTCACGCCGATCAACTTGAAGCGCTCAAACAAAACGATAAGGAGACGCCGCCTAAACCGTGGTTACTGTCACCACGCTCGGTGCTGTTGTATGTTGTCGGAGGAAAGACTCTCAAAGCAAATATAAACGGTAAGCAGACCGACGTGCCGATCACACGGAAGTTTTTTGGTGATGACGCCATCGTCGAGCGTTCCATCGTCACGCTCGCCTCCGAGCGCGCTCTCTTGCTGGTCGGCGAGCCTGGCACAGGTAAAAGTTGGCTCTCAGAGCACTTGGCTGCTGCGATCAGCGGCACTTCTACGTTGACGATCCAGGGCACCGCCGGTACTACCGAAGAGCACATCAAATATTCCTGGAATATCGCTCGCGTCATCGCTGAGGGTCCGACACCATCCAATATGATTCCTTCACCGACAATGGTGGCAATGCGGCTGGGCGCAGTGCTGCGCTTCGAGGAGATAACTCGATGTGTGCCGGACGTTCAAGACGCGCTTGTCTCAATTCTTTCAGACAAAGCAATCGCCATCCCGGAATTGCCTGACGCAAACATGATCTGGGCGCAGTCTGGTTTCAACATTATTGCCACCGCCAATACACGAGATCAGGGTGTCAACGAGTTATCGGCAGCTCTGAAACGACGGTTCAACTATGTCTACATTCCGGTCATTGCCGATCAAAAGACCGAGGTACAAGTGGTGCAGCAGCGCTCGACCGAACTGTTGGAGCGCTATGACTTGCCGATCAAGATACCGCCAGCAATTGTGGAGATGCTGACCACCATTTTTAGAGAGATTCGAGAAGGAAAGACTTCTGATGGTATAAGCATAAAAAAGCCGTCCACCACTCTCTCCACCGCCGAAGCCATCAGTATCGCCCTTGACGCAGCGCTCCACGCCAGGTTCTTTGGCTCCGGGCAGATAACTTCAGCGCACGTGGCCAGAAATCTTGTCGGCTCGGTAGTGAAAGAGAATTTGGATGACCTCGCAGTTTTGAAAGAGTATGTGGTTTTGGTGGCAAAAAAGCGCGCCATCAGCAATAAGCAATGGCAAGAATTTCACGACGAGATGCTTGCCACCATGAAGTAAGAACCATGACAACATCAGACATAGAAAACAAAGTGCAAGAGGTGGGCGACAAGCTGAAGCTTGACGTCGAAAGCATAACAGCGACCTGCGATGCGGTGCTGGCGAAAAAGCTCTATTGGTTTCCTGTGCGTCACCATTCGCCAATGGTGGCACGGCAGTTGCAAGCAGTGATCACGAAGCGCAAACCAAAGATGATCTTTTTGGAGGCGCCTCATCAAGCCAACCATCTTTTGCAACATATTGTCGATCGCAACACTAAGCCGCCAGTAGCGATCTATTCCTCTTACCGAGACGACGACGACGTGCTTGGTCTGGCAGGAATATTTAGCAGCGCCAAAAATGTGCCTTTGCGATCAGCATCGTGGTATCCGATCATGAGCTACTCTCCTGAATATGTCACGATGATGACGGCGCAGACAGTCGGCGCCAAAATCATGATGATGGACTTGCCTCACTATGCGCTTCTTAAACCGTTGGCTCAACTCGCAGGCCCAGGCGGATCTGAAGATGATGATGGCGCTGATGATGCCGCTGACGACGAGGAAGAGGAGGAAGATGATGATCATGATCATGATGACGATGATGAGCCAGAGACTGAGGACTCAAGCAGTGATACTGAGGATAGTGCAAACGGCACGGATAGCGATGCCGACTCCGAAGAAAAGGACAAGGATACTATCAAAGATTCTGGGCCCAATGGCTCGGCCGACGATAAAAGCGGTGAAACGGCAATCAACGATCCTTTGTCAGAGAAACATAAAGGCGAAAGCCCTAAGCCTCAAATTGGCACCGAGCGACTGATCACAGAGAGCTCCTTTTACAGAGCGCTGGCGCAAGTGGGTGGGTACCGCACCTTCAATGAATGTTGGGACAGCTTGTTTGAAGTCCGCGAGTTCGAAAGTATTGAATTCTTCCGTCGTGAGCTGGCCATGTTCTGCGCTGCCAGCCGCGCTACAGCATCAGTGAAAGGGATATCAAAAGATGGAACATTAGAGCGTGAGCGTCACATGCTGCAAACGATCGCGCAGGTGATGGAGACGGAGAATTTGGCGCCGGAAGAGTGCATGGTTGTGTGCGGTGGCTTTCATTTGTTCCTCGATGCAGATGACACCACACCGCCACCGACACCACCGGCGGGGACAGTGTACAACACTCTAGTGCCCTACTCTTATTTTCGTGTATCGGAGTTATCCGGATATGGTGCAGGCAACCGGGCACCACGGTACTACCAGACAATGTGGGAACTTCATCAAAAACAGAAAGATGAAGATCTATTGATCGAGCATGTGGTCGACATCATCAAAGAAGCCCGTAAAAGTGGCGAGCCTGTCTCCTCGGCAGATGCCATATCCACATGCCAACATGCCAACATGCTGGCCCGCTTGAGAGGCAGACCGACTCCGATTCTGGATGATATTCACGACGCGATTCTCACTTGCTGCTGCAAGGGCGACCCAAAAGATGTCGGCTTGCATTTGCTCAAAGCAATTGACCATTGTGACATTGGCACCAAGATCGGCCGCGTCACTGAAGCCGTAGGTCAGCTGCCGATCATCAGTGACTTTTATAAGCAACTGAACGATCTGGAGTTAGATGAAGCAATCCAGAAAGAGAAGCGCGTGTCGATGACTCTTGATCGCAGAATCGATCAAGCTGATCGTCAATCTCAATTTCTGCACAGAACAGTCTTCCTCGGAGTCTCTCTGGCTACGCAGACCGAAGCACCGTCTGGAGATTTTGCCAGTGGCATGCTATTCCAAGAAAGATGGGCGTTGAAGTGGAGCCCTACTGTAGAGGCTAACTTGATCGAGAAAAATCTCTATGGCGACACAATTGAATCAGCGGCATTGGCATTTCTTCGAGAAAAGCTCACCAAGGAAGAATCACATGCCGGCAAATTGAGTTCCATGTTGGCCAGCGCAGCCAATATGAACCTACCCAACTTGATTGTGGAAGTAGAAGATGCGCTTGCTCACGCTATTGACAATGACTCTAGATTTGTGTCGCTGACTCAAGCTTTGAGCAACCTGGTTATAATTGAACGATATGCCATCTATCGCAACACCAGGCGCGGCACTTTGGACGACCTGATACTGAGATGTTTTGATAGATCCTGTTTTTCTATTTTGGATGTTGTGTCCGTTCCGGAAGCTGAGCAACCAAATGTGGTGACAGGATTACTTACAATTGCGGAGATGCTTCAACGCGGCGATCGCCCGGAACTGGACCGAAACTTGTTCATTGAGCATGTGCGCCACGCCGCTAACGTCACACCAGTGCCATTCCTGCGCGGCGTGTTTCTTGGCGTGCTGACAGAAATGCGGATGATCACTGCAGATGATCTGGCCCAGGAGATTTCTGCCCTTGCCAAAGCACCGAAGGATATCATGGTATCAGCTGGTGACTTTCTAGATGGTGTCATCGCCACGTCTCGAGCATCCATAATGCTGGGGGCAAAATCACTGGTCGAAGCCGTAGATGAGCTCCTGCGCGTGGCAGAGTGGGAGGCATTCTTGACCATGCTTCCTCGCATGCGCGCCGCTTTCGAACGCTTACATGAGCGCCAGGTGGAATCATTTGCCGCCACGGTTGCGCAACGATACGGTTTGGAGGAAGGAGCAATGCTGACCGAGTTGCGCACCTCAATTGGTGCAGCGGCCGTAATCGCCCGCATTGACAACCGTGTCGCTGAAATCATGGAGAAATGGGAATTCTGAGGAGAGCCTGAGGAAGAGTCTGAGGAGCGTTTGAGGAGAGTTTGATACCAAATGGCAAATCTCACTGAAGCAGATCGGCACACTATTGCCAGGTGGAGACTGGTTTTGGGCAAGTCAGCCGAAAAGCACTCCCTCTTTACGGCCGGCGATGGCGAGTGTCAGCGCGTTGAAGGTTTGATCGGTTACCTTTTTGGTGAAGATGGCAGCGGCGATGGCGATGGTGGCAGCGGCGGTGGCACTGTCGCAGAGCGAGGCGGTGGTGGCTACGGAGGCGGCGGTGGCATGGGAGCAAACAAACCGCATGACAGGCAGGGTGGCCGCGAACGATCGCGACTGACTGTTCCGGAGTGGGTAGATCGGGTTTCTGAGCTCTTCCCCAACAGCGCCCGGGAGGTCATGGAGCGCGAGCTCATTAATCGCCGGGGAATTAACGAACTTTTGCAAGAACCAAAACTTCTGGAGAAGATAGAACCCAGTGTTGAGTTGGTGAAAATTCTATTGACGCACAAAACGCTCCTCAATCCAGAAACGCGCGTGTTGGCTAGAAAGCTAATCGAAAAGGTAGTTAATGAGATAAAAGACAAGTTACGTGTGCAAATAGAACAAGCCATTACCGGAGCTATACGACGAGATCGCCATTCCCCCCGTCGCGTTTTTAGAAACCTCGATCTGAAAACAACCATTCGTCGTAACCTGCAGAACTACGATCGTGATACCGAAAAGCTGCTCGTGGATCGCACGTATTTCTTTGCTGCTGAGCGAAAAAAGCGCCCCTGGCACATCATTGTCACCGTCGACCAGTCAGGATCTATGCTTGATTCCGCGATATTTTCGGCGATTATGGCCTCCATATTCGCAGAACTACCGGCGGTGCGCACTTCGTTTACTCTATTTGACACGCAAGTCGTCGATCTGTCTGGTCAAGTTGGACAGCCAGTGGATCTTTTGCTTTCCATTCAACTCGGCGGAGGCACTGACATTACAAAAGCATTGCAATATAGTCAACAACTTGCCAGAGAGCCTGCCCGATCAATCGTGGTTCTGATCACCGACTTCTTCGAAGGAAGGCCCGAAGAAGATCTGGTACGGCAAGTGCGAGCGATGTCTGAATCTGGTATCCGAATGATCGGGCTCGGTGCTCTCGGATACAACGCCAGACCAGAATATAACAAAGCTACAGCCTCAAAGCTTCGCAAGGTAGGCATGGATATTCTAGTATGCACGCCTGAGAAACTAGCAGAATGTATGGCTCAGATCATCAGAGGATGAGAGATTGAATTCGGATAGCGTTCCCATTCGCAATTTTCATAAAGTGAATGATTGGCTCTATCGTGGCGGTCAGCCCGGTTCAGATGGTGTCCGAGCTCTAGTTCAGCTGGGCGTGCGCACGGTAATATCTTTGCGCTGGGGCAAGCGCGGTGTGGAAACTGAGCGCATCAGCGTCGAGGCCGCAGGTATGAAATTCGTCAACATCAGACTTAATTACTGGAATCTACCTTCACAAGCAATTTTGGATGAGTTTCTTTCCCTCTTGAACGATCCTGAACAACGGCCTATTTTTATTCACTGTCTGCATGGCGCTGATCGCACCGGGCTCCTGATCGCAATCTACAGAATCGCAAAAGATGGATGGACTGTCGAAAATGCCTACGCCGAAATGAAACAGTATGGTTTTCACAGATTTCGCATTCGTAACTTTAAATGGATGCTTTGGAGTTACTCACGCAAAGCAGGACAATCCTGATACTAATCGATCATATAAAGTTGTAAAGAATGGATTCCACTGCACTAATTAGACGAATGGCACTTGCGTATGCAAATTGCGAGTCATACGAAGACGAAGGCATGGTGCTGGTTGAGCCGAAGATATCCGGCTGTCCACACGGCCCGCAGTTTCGCACTTTCTTCGTTTGCCCGGATAAATTCCTGTTTGAATGGAGTTGGCACAGTCCAATTTCTTGCGATCAGGAGATGTTTGGATCCATCCTCGTGCATGGTGACCTGGGCTCGCCGCGCCTGGATATGGGATTTAGGAACACTCGCACTGGTAAGGACATTGAAATTGCTAGCGCGAATTCCGTGGTTGGTGGCATTTGGTCAGACATGGAGGAAGCTCTAAAAAACCAGCCTCTTCACCTGGCGATCGGCGCAGCCGCAGGATTTTCGATGGGTGCGGCAATGGTTGTGCCACCACTGTTGTTTCCTGATCTTTGTTACTTTTTACCATCGCCAGCCAAACTTGCTAATGGCCAAATTGTTGGCAAGGAACAGCAGCTGAAGTTTGACTGCGATCGGGTAAATGGTGCCATGTCGCCAGAAGGTAACAGTCTTACCAAATCCAAAGTGTCGCAAGAACTTTGGCTAGACGGCGTTGGAGTGGTCAGAAAATGTAGGACGAGCATTACCGTGGACGAGGCCGAAATGCGGCGCGCATTCGCAATCAGTCGCAAGATGTTGCAAGAGGAAAACATTCCCAATGTGATGGGAATCAATGTCGGAAAGATGATGTCATCGGTGCGAAAACTTTCTCAAGATTACGGACTGCCAGATTTTATGGAGTATTTTCCATTTGCAGGAATCTCGCTCTCGAAGATGTCGCAGACTGTGATTTTCAAGCATGCGTCGTTCAACTGCAATGTCGATCGTCTATTGACGATCATAGAGCAGCGCAACAAAGAGCAGCGCAAGAAAGGTAGTTGAGTCACCCTCGAAAAGTTAGATGAACTGCCGTCACATCCAGCCCCTGATTGTCCCACAGCCATAGCTAACCGTTATCAGGCAACCACACATGATGAGAATTTGAAGGTGCGATTGGCGAAGGTGCGACTGGCGGATTATCCGGCGGTGAAAACGGTCGATCGCCTACCGGTCCCAAGTATGTATTGTTGACCGGAGTGGGCGGTGAGAACGGGCGATCACCTACCGGTCCCAGGAATATATTGGTGCCGGGAGAGGGCGGCGCGAACCCAATGTTTGGAGGAGTGTAGGTCTCGTAGTTCGTGGGCGGTGCTACTTGAATGGGCGGTGCTACTTGGATGGGCGGTGCTACCTGGATGGGACGTCCCACCTGATACATAGGACGTGTCACCTGGTTTCTCGCAGGCGGCAGATTATCTCCAGGCCCTTGCCCGAACCCAGGTGATTGCCCGTACCCAGGTGTTTGCCCGTACCCAGGCGGTTGAGGATACCCAGGCGTGCCCCAGTAAACTTTCCCGTCGGGGGCGCGGTTTGGAAATACCTTTGGAGCAATACCTTGCTTCATATTCTGGAGCGCCTGCCTGGCATCAGGATCATCAAGCTGGTCGTCCCAATTTCTCAGCTTGCTCGGATCGGGTCTCCATCCACTCTGTCCTGTAGGCGGATGCTGGACATCATATTGCAGCTGTTGATTCTGCCTGTCTAACATGCGACCTATATTGGGATCAGTGCCATAGCAAGCACGCCATCCACAATTACTCGCTTGAGCAAGAATAATTTGGCCGCCGTTCAATTGTCCGTTATTTGATCCGTCGCCTTGCAGATTTCCGCTGGTGCTTTGCAAGACGGCGTCGTTATAAAATTCCCTCGTCATAAAATCATCTCCCTCAGCACTTTTGCTGCGAGTGGGTACCGTAGTCAATGAATGACCAATTTAGTTGTTACTAGATATTACGAAATTTATGGCGATATGCGTGGCACATCTGTGGCGGCCTTGGGAGGAAACACTAGTGAGAAGGCGCCTGCAGCGGGGAAATTACTAAGTAATGTGAGACCGACAACAAAACCTTATCGCACCACATCAGGTGCCGAGTAAAATGCGATTTAATAAAATGGTGAATTCCATATCCAGGGAAAAACAAAAGTCAACTCTAGAAGCTCTGCTTACAGCAGGGATAATACTAAGTACATCGTCAGGGACTGATCAACTGCCGAAACTGAAATGCGATCGCAAAGCTAAATCCAGAGACTTTGCGGCAAGCTGTGCCGCCTGCGCCTGCGACTTGTGTAGAGTGGTTAGATAGTGCTGCGTCAGTTGGGCCAAAGCTTGGGGATAAAGCGCTTGCAGTTGTTTGTACTGAGCTTGATGCCGTAACGAACCCTTCTGCCATTGCTTTAGTCCTGCATCAACTCGCTTTCTCGTGTTGGTTGGCTGCGCCATCGCCCATGGACGATAGAGCAAATTTGCCCACATATTCTCAACATCGAGTCGAAGTCGATCGGTGGCGTGGAAGGTGCCTTCGTTTTTTCCAGCCGGGCCGATAATTTGATCGAGAAGCACTTCCATGGTGTGCAATGGGCCCTGGGGAATGATCTGGATAGCATGCACTGCATTCGGTTTAAAGGCGATTCTGCCGATGGATTTAGCTGTGCCTTTGTCTACGCCATAAATGATCCAATCCGCCAAAAAAGTGTATGGCGGTTGAGTATCGATGGCGATGCAATGACCAGTGGCGGGGTTGTGAAAAAGCCAGGGATTTTGCCAGGTAGACGATAGTACGATTTGAATGTCCGTCGGCGTCTTGCCCGCTTCGGATTCGGTGCTCTGGAGCCACTCTATCGACTTGTTATCAGAGTTTTTGAGAACCATCAGGTCGTATTGATCGCCTTCCGAATTGAAAGGGGTCTGTCTAACGGCGAAGTGAGGTTGCGGCGAGGGTGTTTTTTGCAGGTATAAAGTTCCATTAGACGTCGGGACCTTTCTCACTTCTATGAATGCATCGTCAAAGCCAAAATCCTCCCACCCCTTGCGCCACAGGATGAGATTCTTGTCTTTCTCCTGCACTGCGCTTGCAGACAAAGGAAGATCCGGTTCTTTGGACTGGAACGCGATCCTGGCTGCTTCCAAGACCAAGTCGCAGTCTGAAGAATTTTGAGATGAGACAATACGCGGCCATGTTGTGGTCTCCTTCTTCGAATCGGCGGCGATAGTCGTGGCTTCAGCTGGAAAGAGCGAAAGCAGGAGTAAGGTCACCAATCCAAGGCAATATCTCAGGGAGTATTCCATTCACACCAATTATTGCAGAAGACAAAGTCGCTGAGTGTTCGAAAGTTACTCAATCTTTGCCGGGTCTGTCAACTTAGGCACTGATGCCTGCCTTGTCGCCACCACATATAGTGTTATGCCCATGACCGTAAAAAAGAGTGCCCCAATGATCTGGTAAGCTCCGCTGCCAACCAAATTTGTGAGCGAGTGCTCTACGCTGACACGTTGCAGCAAATTATAAATTGGCTCCGGAATCGAAAGGAGCGCCACCACCACTCCAGCTAGTGCTCCGCCTGCCACCAGACCTGTGGCAAACAAACTTCCCTTGCCGATCTCCGCATCTTCAGCCCCCTCTCCTCTGCGCTCGGCGCGAAGGTCAACAAATTTCTTAATCACTCCGCCAATAAAAATTGGCAGTGTTGTAGAAATTGGAAGATATGCGCCGACAGCGAAGTTCAGAGCGTTGACGCCACACAATTCCATAGTCATGGCCAGAAACACGCCGACAAATACAAAGTTCCAATCCAGATTGAAAGACAGCATCCCCTTAATAAGAGTGGCCATCAAAGTTCCCTGTGGAGCTGGAAACTTGTCACTGCCGATTGCGTGGATAATTCCCTTCGCAATCATATCTGGAGAAGGATGATCGAGCAATTTGACGGTGATGCCAATCACAATTGAAGCGATTACTGCTCCAATGAATAAGCTCATCTGCTGATACTTTGGTGTCGATCCCACGATGTAACCGGTCTTCAAATCCTGAGATGTGGCCCCACCGTTGGCAGCAGCAATGCAAACGATGCCGCCGACGGCAAGCACCATCGGTTCGTAAAAACTGCCCGTCAGGCCGAAGGCAATAAATACTAGCGAGGTTGCCATCAAAGTAGCGATAGTCATTCCCGAAATTGGATTGGAACTGGAGCCGATGATTCCGACAATGCGGCTGGATACGGTGACGAAGAAAAATCCAAAGATGACAACGAGAATGCCAATGAGCAGTTTGAGTCCGATGGAGCTTCCTGGAATCTGAGGGAGCACGACCATGAGCACGACTAGCGCTATCGAACCGTAGATTACCGTTTTTACCGAAAGATCATTGTCTGTTCGCAATCTGGCAGCGCCACCACTTTCACTTTTGAACGAGCCCAGGCTGTCGCGAAAAGAGGAGACGATGGTTGGAATAGTCTTGAGCAGGGTCATGAATCCACCTGCCGCAACGGCACCTGCACCAACCTGACGAATGTATGCGCGATAGATTGCTTCGGCGGTGTTGGCAAATGTGTGTGTTGCCGGGTCCCAACCGCCTGGACCACCGACGACAGTTACACTTTGCAAATAGCCGAGTTTGACCAACTGCTGAGCGACAGTGTCCATTGGCACCAGAGCAGCAAGAAGGGGAATCAGTCCAAGCCAGGAGAGCACACCTCCTGCTACAAGGATGCCGGCAATGCGAAATCCAATGATATAGCCAACACCCATATATTCTGGGGTTATGTCACCACTGACGGTGGCAGAAGGAAAATACTTATTTGCTTGAGCCGTGAAGTAGGTTGGAGTTTCGGCAATCAGGTGCAGAATATGTTGCAAAATGGCATAGACCATGGCGAATCCAAGACCCTGGTATGCGGTCTTAGCAAATTCACCGCCCTTATCGCCGGCAATTAACACTGATCCGCATGCTGTTCCTTCCGGGTAAGGAAGGACGCCATGTTCCTTGACAATTAGGGAGCGACGAAGCGGTATCATCATCAGTGTTCCGAGAACACCGCCAAGCACGGCAAGCGTGAAAATCGTCCAATAATCAAAGTATGGTGCGCCGACGCTATCACCCTGTGTGTTAATTGATAGAAACAAGAATCCGGTGAGAGTAAACACAACTCCAGATGCTATGGATTCGCCTGCTGAAGCCGTTGTTTGAATTATGTTGTTCTCAAGAATTGTCGTATTGAGAAACTTTCTGCCCAATGAAATTGCCAGCACGGCAACCGGAATCGAAGCCGATACCGACAGACCTGCTCGCAGGGCTAAATACACAGAGGCAGCGCCGAACAAGACTCCGAAGAAGCACCCAAGAATAACCGCCCGAGGAGTAAATTCCTTAACATCTTGTGCCGCAGAAATATAAGGTTTAAATTCGATGTTTTCTTGAGTTGCGATGTTTTCTTGAGTCATAGCCTCGTTCAATGTCCTAAGTTAATTGTTGTAATTATTGTTTCTGGACTGCACGTAGTTTCGATGTGTTGTGTCTGTGCAGTATTTTTTTCTTCTTCGTCTTTTTCGTCAATTGAGGAAACGGCTCAAGAGGAACCGTCGTCGTCCCCAGCTCTGCCTTTTGGGAAGAGGCACCACCACCGGTGCTGGTCAATATTCCACTAGATTTCATGCGCAGCTCATCCAGCAACTTCCCGGTTTCGGAAATCTGCCTTAGCACAAGTGTATCTCCTTGCACCTGACACAACGTGTATGAATGCACATCCGCGATAAATGACTTGGTGAATGCTTTCCAGGCTCTGTGGTTGCGGGCCACGGCGGCACCGCTCAAGGTGGCACCGCCGGCGCCAGTTGTGATGTAGGTGACGAAACCAGTGTTTGTCACCTGGGCCGGGTTGGGAACATTTTCTGCTAGCTTGACTTGCCCGGCAACAGTTTGGTCCTTTTGCACAGGACCACTGGCCTTGAACTGAAGCGGATACGTTCTTTGATAGTTATGAGCATGCCCGCTGAATACAAGTTGCACATTCTGGCGTTGAAATATATCTGCCAACAATCTCATCCGTTGCTCTTTAGAATGATTCGGATCAGAACTAAATGCCGATTGGTGATAGAAGACAAGTCGCCATGTTTTGTTCTTTGCATCCGCAAGGGTTTTCTCCAACCAATCGCGCCATCTCTTGTCTGTCCAATCCATATAGTCGTTAGCGTCCAGAGCTATGAATCTTGCGTTACCTTTGTCAAAAAAGAAGTTTGTCATGCCCGGGTAACCCGATTTGGCTGCCGCAAGAAAATCAGCTTTGTGCTTGGCATTGCCAATCAAAGTGGGGATGTTTATGCCACCAAGTTTGGCCGGTCCATTTTCCGGTTGGCACCATTCGTAAAAGTATGCCAGACCGTCGGTAAGCTCGTCTAAGTTTCTGATCGGAAAGAGGCCGGCTGTGCCCATGTCATGATTTCCAGGAAGAGCCACGAAAAGCGTCGATCGCATAAGCGGCGCTCCGACTGAGAAGTCACCAGCATCGCAATTGTAAATGGGAAAGAAATTGCTCAGATATTCACGAGCTCGGCCCATCTCATAAACGACATCGCCGACTATGATGACAAAGTTCGGGCTCGACTTATAGACTTCAAAGGCGATGCTTCTTTGAGCATCAGTCTTTTCGGCGGCGTCACCAAAGACGACAAATGAATATGCTGTATCCGAGGCTATTCTGGGATTTGCATGCGCTTTAAAAACGTTTTCATCATTGCGCAGAATCTGGTAATCGAATCCGACGGTATCATATACAGTGGCGTCGGCATGAAAAATCCGATAAGTCGGCATTCCCATCACCGATATCTTCTTTGACTGTACTCTGCCAAGATCTTTCCAATCGTTTGCCCTGGTCCGATATTGCACTTTCCAGACGTCCTCACTATCGACCGCCTGCCAAACTATAGCCAATTTCCCGTGCTCGCCCAATTGTAAGTAGGGCTTGGCGACGAAGACGCCCTTTGGCAAAGTAACAGGCGCTTCCAGCTGTCCGTAGAGAAAACCGAAAACGACAGCAGACACTAAGAGAAGGGTTAAGAGTAAGGCCCGTAAGGCCCGACCTATTCTCATTGGAGATTAATTAGCATGGTGTGATTCCCACTTGTAGCCCCCGTTGTTGAAATCAAATCAGTATTATGTACGAACTGGGAGTCATTGAATTATGCACGGCGGATTTGGCGGACATGGGGGCGGTGGAGGTGTTGGGCACCACAGTGGTGGTGGCTATCACGATGGTGGCGGGCATCACGATGGCGGCGGGCATCACGACGGCGGCGGATTGGGCTCTCTCCTTGGCGGCGGTGGCCAGGGGCACGGTGGTGGATTCTTGTCCGGGCTGGCCCATGCGCTTGGTGCCAATCATAGCCATCACGGGGCAGCCGCAGGGATGCAGCATCAGTCTACAAATCATCCGCAAAATGCCTTGAGTTGGAGTTCTGCCCTGCAGGGTGAAAAGTTAGCAGATAAGCTTTGGAAAGTCGACAAAAAGCCTGGACTGATGTTCTTCGCGCTCTTTACGTTGCTCATTTTCTGGTTGTTCGTCATTCACTGGGTGCATCACAAAGATGACCCAAATCACCTCGTTTCAAGATCAACCTGGAATCAGCAAATGCTCAACACCAGGCAGGGCACTGGGCCAGGCGATGTCGCCGAAGTGCAACAGACCGCACAGCAGCCCTCACAGCAAGCATTCGCACCGCAAACAGCCCCGCAGCCACAACAAGCATTCGCACAGCAAGCATTCCCCCAAACAGCCATGCAGCCGACAGCCGGTGCAACCGACCCCTCCTCAGCTCCAGCAGCCTTCGGCAGCCCAGTACCCCTGGCGCAACCACCTGCAGCAGCGGGGAATAGAATCTATTCGGCCCAGTATTCGACACCCTACTCGCGCAATCGGGGCTATGCCGCTCCAGCTGCCCAATACGGCTCCGCCTATGGTGGTTATGGTAGGCAAAACCAGCCAGGCTATGGAACCCAAGCCCAACAGTATCCGGCCCAGCGCTACCGCATGGTTGTCAGTCGATAGAAGCTTGTCAGGTAAACTTGTCAGAAAAACAGCTGTTTTTCTGACATCGCGCACTTATCCATTAATGGCTGGCGGGAATTTGTCCGCTTGGCGAACTTTCCTTGCGTCTGATCAATTCAGCCACTAAAGTGACCGCCACCGTAAATAGTATCATCAGCGTGGAAAGGGCATTGATCTCCGGGCTGACACCAAACTTCACCAGGCTGAAAATTCGCAATGGCAATGTGGTGCTGCCCACACCAGCCGTGAATTGAGTAATGACGAAATCGTCTAATGACAGCACAAATGCCAACATGCAACCGGCAATGATACCCGGCATGAGAAGTGGTAAGGTGACACGGAAGAAAGCATTGACCGGAGAGGCACCAAGATCTTGTGCTGCTTCTTCCAATCTCTTGTCCATTCCCTCCAATCTGCCCATCACTGTCAAAGTCACATAAGCGACGCAGAAGACGATATGGGAAACAATGATTGTGGTCAAACTGAGTGTGATACCACAGGCGACGAACAAAATCAAAGCTGAGACAGCCATGGCAATCTCCGGAATCAAGATTGGCAACATGACCAGACCTCGATACATCGACTTGCCGGCGAAATGTTGCCGAGAAAGACCGACAGCAGCAAGAGTGCCCATGGTACCGCTGACGATGACAGCGGAAAAGGCAACAATCAAACTGTTGAGCACTGCCTGTGCCAACACGTCATCTGTCATCAGCTTTTGATACCACTTTACGGTGAAGCCGGTCCAATGCACGGCAGTTCGTGATTCATCGAAGCTGAAAAGAATGAGCACGAAGATAGGCATATAAAGGAAAGCGTAGATTAGAGCCGCCACCGTGTTTAGCCATGGCGGTTTGCTCAGCATTTCTTCAGCTCGGCACGCAGTGCATCCAACTTCCCTTGCATCTCTTTCATTGGCGAGAGATCGCCGCGCTTAGAAGCAACCGCTATGCCTTGCTCATATGTTTGCACGGCTTCAACAGTCTTACCTACGCCGTGATAGGCTTGTCCCAGCGCCAGGTACGCCACTGTGTATGATGGCTTCAGGGAAATTGCTTTCGTCAAAAACGGTATCGCCTCAGCAAATTGATCCAGGGCGACGGAACAACTGCCAACGCCATAATTGGCCAATAAGTCGTCTGCATCGATCTCCAGAACCTGCCTGAACATGCCCATTCGCTCTTCAGCGTCGATGCGCGCCTGAGCACGTTGCTGCTTAGCCTCTTCATCGGCTGCTGCCTGTTGAGCAACCGTCTTCATGCGGATGCTCATCGAAATTGCCTTTTCTTCCTCAGCCTTCTCAATCCATCCTTTATCTACGTAAAACACAGATAAGTTGGTATGAGCCATTACCGAATCAGGATTGATGGCAGCCAGCTTTTCCATGAGCTCAATTGCTTCATCCAACTTATCTTGCTTGGAGAGGATCACACCAAGAGCCTCGTAAGCATCTTGCAGATTGGGATCGAGAGTAATCGCCTTGCGCAGAAGAACAATTGAGTTTTTCTCGGTGGCAGTCTCGCTTTCAACCGCATAGTCGTGGAGAGCTTGCTCATACAACTTGCGCGCCAGTGCTTGATCGCCATGTTGCACAAAGGGCAGGGTGAGGATTGTTATTTGGTAGTCCTGATCGCCAATCTTCACCTGCATAGTTTTGTTAGGCACTCGCCACTCACGCTTGACGGAAGCGATGGCAATTGTGGCATCCAGGGTCGGAGAGTAGCAGCTGCTTTTCAGGGTAGCAATCTCCTCATGACCGTCAAGAACTTTGCTCTCCATTGGAAGATTTAAGTGCTGGCCTGATGCAAATGCGATTCCCATCAACCCCCGCGTTGGTGCACCCTGGCTGCGAACGCGGGCCAAAACTTCCTGACCCAAAAAACATCCTTTCGTGTAGCTGACCACATCTTCGTCGAGACTGGTCTCCGGTAAAAAGCTGTCGCTTGTGAAGTCGACATTGAACACTGTCATTCCTGCTTCGATGCGCGCAGTGTCTAGCAGCTGCGGCGTCAAGTCGATCATCTCTAACGCTGTGCAGTCGCGCTCTACCAGGGTAAAAGCGTTCTCGATATCTGAATTCGAAAACCAAAGCAGATAGCCTTTCCCACCGATCAAAGAGTAATTGAATAAATGACAGTTGATACCATGAAAATTCTGATCGTACATCTGGTGAGCGATAAGCTGATCGGGCAACTTCAACTCGTGACTGAGGCAATCGAGCGCCTGAGGTCCTTGCACGGCAATGAAGGAGCCGCCTGCACTCAGATCGACGAAGTCAACCTTGTCGGCAAAGCGGTAGCTCTCCAGGTGCTCTACGATGACTGAAATCTGGTCGCGATCAGCGATAATTCGATAAGAGTCATGTTTGCGATATAGAGTGAAATAGGCGATTACATGCGCTTTTCGGTCGAGGATGCAGGACTTTTGCGATCCGTATTGGGGCAAAGCGGTGACATCGTTTGTTGTCTGAGACTGCAAAAATCGCTGGGCATCTTTGCCATAGATTTCCAGAAGTCCGTATTTGTCCATGCGTGCGTACCCACCGACCTCACGCAGGGTCGCCATTTCCTTGGTTAGTATGCTCTCAACCGTCATCTATCGCCAATAATACCGCCTATGGTAGCTAAACAAGTCTATGGTAGCTAAACAAACTACCCTGACCGAAGATCAGGGTAGCTTGAAACGATTATCTGTTAGCAACCGGAAAGCTAGACCGTAAAAGACTTGCCGCAACCGCAGGAGCTTTTGGCTTGCGGATTTTTAATCATAAAGCCCTTTCCTTCCAGCCCGCTTTGAAAGTCCAAAGTCGTGCCTTTGAGGTAGATTGCGCTCTTTGGATCGATGAAGATTTGAACGCCATGAGCCTCAATGATGTGGTCTTTCTCCTGCACATTGTCAAAACTCAAGCCATAGGACATTCCTGAACAGCCGCCGCCTCTGATCTCGAGCCTGAGACCAGACTTGCCTTCCTCTTCCGGCAGCAATCTTTTTACTTCATCAGCAGCTTGCTCTGTCACATTGACAATCGCCGGAGCTGTTGTGGTCATTGTTTCTGACATATTGGAAACCCTCTTTATTTGACGCTTGCATCCGTAGCTACAAGCCATTCCCCTGTCAATGTATCATATGACAACGATCACCGGTTGGTCGGTAATGATTTCTTTCTAAATCTGCCTTTGGCTCGATTTGGAAGGTAATCGAAGGACCGCTACAGTTCGGACTTTCGGGGATTTTCGACCTAGACAGTCCACTTCGCTTTTGTAATTCTATGCATGCTGATATCTACAGCGTCTACAAGCAAACGGTCGTTGAGAGAAAAACCCCTGATGACCTAGAAATAGCTGGCGTTGCCGCGAAAGAGGGGACGTTCAATACATACACATGCGGCAAGACAGACTGCCAAGGCACCCACAAGCCCCGAGAGTTGCAAATGCTAACGGGCGAAAGTTGCAGCGGCTTTGACAGTTCGGGGGCTGTGTATTCGGCCGCGGTTATCTCGCGCCACCACATACGCACCACCGAACTATCCCATGTTTATCAGGCATGCAACCTATGCACAACAGGGCAACATTAACTCCTGGAGACGAAGTATAGCCAACGATTGTCGAGATCTACCCACAGACGGATATGCCACTATATAGACAGCACAAGGACGACAAGGGAACCACCTAAAGGATTTGATAGTCGGATTTGCGGAGTGCGTGAAACTGGCCGCTCTTTCGGACACCACCCAGCGGAGCGATGCCGAGCAAGCAGTTTCGCAGTCATTCGAGAGCTTGTTCACTTACATAGATACTCTGACGTCAGATACGCCATTGGTGTCTGCAGCAGCGTTACTTGGCAAAGAGGGTGGTATTAAAAGCGGTGCGGTTAGAACTGAAGCCAAATCGCAGGTCGCTCGAGATAATGGTAGGAAAGGCGGCAGGCGCAAGATTTGTGTGACCTGCGGACGCAAGATGGTTAGAAGCCGTCCAGATGACCATATCTCGATAGAAAACTGGTCTTCCAGCCACACCGACCCGAGCATACACAGGAATCCAGGCTGCTGAGAGAATGGAAGCGGTGGCTAACCGGAACAGATCGGTCTATAGCTAGAAAAGGTCTATTGACCGCCCTGTGGGTTCTGTTATTATGGGTAATGGAGTTCATCTCCCCGAGTGGTCGCTGACCGCCGCAGAGTGCTCTAAACAAGCACGTCGCCTCCTGAAGGGGGCGTTTCTGTTTTTTAATCGAAACAGTAGTATTTAATGCCGTCTGTCTCGGCATTGGGAACCACGCTATCTATCAGTCTCCCAGCCTCGAGCAGCCTGTAGAAAGTCCTTGGGTTTCTGCCGGGTCTCTTAAGGTCTATGAGAGGCCCTAAGCATTGGTCTGATAATGCGTTCGCCTTTGTCTTGCCTTCAATGTTATTAAATAAGACGGCAGAGAGGTCTACGCCGGCCAGTGGCGAATATTTCGCTGATGCAGCTGGATCGAATGGGGCTCCTCTATCTCTTAATTCGGCGTACGCTGTGCGGATAGTGTTATTCGAGCTGGTGTTTCCTCTTTCAAACACGACGTACACTCCCAGCCCTCACTTGGACTAGCTTTGCAGCTCGCTCAATCACTATCGCCGTAGCGCTCTTTAACATCTTCCAAGTCTTTTGCCCATATACAGCTTTGTATCTCTTGAGGTAGCCATCCCGTTTTACAACACAAGCGTGTAGGAGAGCATTCGACCGAAGTACCATCAAAAGGATGTCGGTCTTAAACTCGATTAGCTCTTGTTCTGGCAAACCCTCAAGAAAACGAAAGTTCTTTTTCTTGTTTCGTATCTCACTCGCATGAAGAGGCGTCGCTTGCGGGATGTTCCATTTAGTTTTGAAGTCCGCGAGAGCATCAATAAGTTGCTGTTCGTCACGCTTCCGTACGAGGATGCCACCGAATGCGAAGTATTCAAACTGGTCCCGTTCACCGGGTTTGCCTACGCCAGACTCGTCAAGATAAGCGTATACAGATTGTCCGTATCTACCATTTGTCACCCGCGTGAATTGGCCTAAGAATTCAATTTGACGGCGACGTATCCACAGGAGTTTCTTATACTTGAATTGTAGGTTGTGATTCGCGCATGCCAATCAATCAAGTGGCTTAAAAAGCAGCTCCAAATCGTCTTCATCGAAGATCAAGTTGCCCTCCTTTTCGTGTTCGTAAATTGAATCAGCAATTGCTTTCTTTTTCTCCTGCAGTTGGAGCATTCTGTCTTCAACAGTGCCCAGGGCGATTAACTTGTAAACGAAAACTGGCTTGGTTTGACCGATTCGATGAGCGCGATCGGTGGCTTGATTCTCTACCGCAGGATTCCACCATGGATCATAATGAATTACGGTATCAGCGGCGGTGAGATTGAGACCGGTGCCACCAGCTTTCAAACTGAGCAAAAACACCGGCACATTGCCATTTTGAAATTGCTCGACCGGTGAGAGTCTGTCTTTTGTGTCGCCTCGAATCTCTACATACGAGCAATCCAACGCTTTCAATTCCGGGACAATCAAATCAAGCATGCTCGTGAACTGCGAGAACAGAAGGATTTTGCGATCCTGCTGAAGCAGTTCCGCCAACATTTCTTTCAGCACGGATAATTTGGCGCTGCTTTTGACGCCCCGCGCGGCCGGCATTTTTACTAATCTTGGATCGCAACATACCTGCCTGAGCCGCAATAGTGCCTCCAATATTATGATCTGGCTCCTGTTAAATCCCTTAGTGGCAATCTCTTGCTGCACCCTTTCGTGCATGGCAAGGCGCACAGTCTCATATAGATCGCGCTGGTCGCCCTCAAGCGCAAAGCGTTGCAGTATATCGGTCTTGGCCGGCAATTCGGCGGCCACTTGCTCCTTAGTTCTACGGAGAATAAACGGTCGTACCCTTGTAGCAAGGATGCGCTTCGCCTCTTGACTCTTAAACGCCTCAATTGGCACCCGGAATCGTCTGCCGAAAGTGTCGCGGGTGCCGAGAATGCCCGGCATGAGAAAATCAAACTGAGACCAGAGTTCGCCCAGATGGTTCTCGACTGGGGTTCCAGTCAGACAGATGCGCTGTTTCGCCTTCAAGCATTTAGCCGCCAGTGCAGTAACGGTTTTGGGATTCTTGATCGCCTGCGCTTCGTCTAGAATCACATTGCTCCACTCATGCTTTGCAAACCAGCTTAGATCGTAACGCAACAAAGCATAGGTGGTGATGGCTATGTCTGCTGATCGCCCATCGCTCAACCTGCGGCCGGGGCCATGCAGGGAAACAATCTTCAGGTGCGGAGCAAACCGCTCGGTCTCTTTGATCCAGTTGGGAAGAACGCTGGTCGGACAAACGATCAAGGCAGGAAGATCCAAGTTTCCATTCGCTTTCTCAAGACATAGATGTGCCAGCGCCTGAACAGTCTTACCAAGCCCCATGTCGTCTGCAAGAATGCCACCGAGATCGAATTGTTTCAGGAATTGCAACCAGCCCAGCCCCTCTCTTTGATAATCTCTCAGAGTGGTTTTAAATTCCTTAGGCGCAACAATCGGCTGGATACCTTTCGAATTGCTCAGCCTGTCGATCATTTCATTCAGATGTTTGGGACCGCTCCACTGCCAACCGCCCTTGTCCGCCAGTTCTTTTAGTTGCGCAGCCTGCATAAGCGAGACTGACAGCTTTTCTTCTTTTCCGGATCTCTGGACATCGAAAAACTCTACGAAGGAAGTCAGAATCAAACGCACACGTTCAAACGGCAAAGCCAACAATTGACCGTCTGGCATGGGCGCCAAAAACTGTCCATTGAAGTTGAGTTTATCAATGGTCTCAAGCGTTGGGTTTGGGTCCAGCGCTTTCAGTGCCGAGACTAGCACCGGCAGCAGTGGCATCCTCTTCCCGTCTACTTTAATGCCGATATCCACCGAGAACCAGAATCCAACACCCTCCGTGGCGTTGAGGCTCCAGTATTCACCTTCGTCCGGACTAACCGTTCTGAATGGAAAGGAATCATCTATCTCGATCTTCCAGCCGCTTTGCCGCAATTTGTCCAGGTTTTGATCCATAAAGCAAAGCCAGATGCTGGCTTCATGGCGCGAGAAACAAAACAGGTTTTCACTTCGGTTGTCGTAGTCTAGTAGCTTCATCAGACCGAGGTTTGTCAATTTTTCCAGAGCTTGTGACTCTGCCTCCAAATCGGGCTTACTGATAATCAAAGTGTCGCCATCTACGCAGCGGTACTCATTTGCCGCGCTGTCAAACTGCTTTCCCTCATAGTCGAAGCGCAGACTGGCGTGCGGCACTTTGGTGAGCCGAAACGGCCTGCTTGCATCAGTTAGCGGGTAGCTGAATTTGTCGCGGTCGGCAAAACTGGCGGGTCGTCCAAGTAAGCGCAGAATTACCTTCGGTTGATCGTTTACCGTTTTCTGCTTGAAGCTGGTCTGCGGCAGCGGGATGTTAACATCGCCAGCAAGATTTTTCAGATGCATGGATACGGCTTGAGCATCTGCAGGCGCCACATGCGGTGCCTTCAGGAGCACGTCGACAAGATGCTTGGGCAGGTCAAAGCGAAGAGGCCCGCTCTCCCATAAAGACTTATCGATAAACCAGGGCAAAGCGCAGCAGACCGCTTCCACGTGATCATGTGTCGATAGTCCCACTGCTTGACTGCCATCATTTCGCAGATGCCAGCCGATTCCAACAGTTCTCTCAGCCGCCAGTTTTAACGGCGGATTATCCTTGGTTTGAAAAAAGGCCCTGCCAGTGCTAATGATTTTTCTCAGCACAAGGTCCAGAATTTCAGGATCATCTGGAACCAGTCCATCACTCCATCTATCATCATCTCTGCCCGTTCTGAAAAGTTTGCCGATGTATCGATCTTCTTTGCTGACACACTCGGCTATGCTGGATTCTAATCTGCTGAAGCCCCATGTCTGAGAAGCGCCATAACCGCCCTGCTGCAAAGGTCGCGCCACCAATACATCGACAAAAAGAAGATCGCGCTTGCGTTGCAGAACATACAACACGTTTTGACCAGAACGAATTGGCTCCTGAGACTGAGCGGGTTTCGCCGTGATCGTCTTCTGCAACCAGTTTGTCCACTCGGCAGGCAATCTGCTTGCCTCAAGCAAAGGCTCGGATGACACAGCTGGTGGTGCAGGACAAGGAGCGCAGGACTGTGCCAGCTGCATCGGGGCCGAACCTGTCCAATTTCGATTTGTGAATGCTGCCAGCAGCAAAGCGACAGCATGCTTGAAGGCAACACTGACCGCGCATTCACATTCCGTTTCGATAACACCGGCTGGATTGTAGCGTGCCTGCACTTCGTACGGCAGTCGCTTAGTGCCTTGCACAAAGCCGGCAACGACGCCCTCGCCCTCAGGATTCCAGTAAAGGACGGCCTGCTTTTTCCAATAGGAGATTCCTCTTTCACACGTCGCCTCGTCGAAGAAGGGCATAAACACCTCTGGCGCCGGGAAATCAGTCATGGTATCCGAAATTCTTCTCATCAGTGGATCACCTTCCTCAAAGGCTAAGTTGCTTGCTCGTTGCATTTGACTCCATGATACAAATCGCCACTGCAAAATATCTGCAGTGGCAAACTCAAAATGTCTGCTTTTCATAAGAGGAGTTGACATCCAACTCTGTGGCTTGCTGGTTCCAACCAAGCGCGTACATTCTCACGCCGTAGTTCAGCAAGCATCGAGCATCACGCTCACTGGTAAAGTAAAAGCTGTTTGCATGATAAGTTGGATATCTGGCTGTGATTTGACTTTCTATGTTGCTTAGCGCGTTTCTCAAGGTTGGGTTTGTCGGTTCGCAGTTAAAGGCAAGAACATAATTTTCAAGCGCGGTCGGAAGATCTCCTTTCGCTTCGGCATTGACACCTATCGAATAATAGTGGTCAGGACTGAGCCCCAATTCAATGCTCAGCTTTGGCTCGGCGATACTGCTTGATGAAGACGCTGGAGTGGTTTGGCGCTTGGCCGTGATTACCGGACTAGGCGCTAGCTTAGGTTTTTCGGTTTGCAACAAGGCACTTTTGGGCACGCTGCCGTGAAAAACCTGCTGTAATCCAATTCCTGATCCAAGTTCAACCACTTTTAAACACGGACGGTGCGAATTGAGCGACTCCGTGCGCCTGAACCGAACGAGTTTGGCGGCCGAGTTCTGGGAAATCGTCTACTCCTTTGGCGTGTCAGCCTTGCCAGGGTCTCGGTTACTCGATCAATCGCTGGCATGTCACTAATCACTCAAAAGTTTGACCTTGCAGGGGGATGGCCGAGTGCCATTTCTCGGCTATATCTAAATGTGGGGTTAGGCTGGCTGCTTATTCAGAGTCGGCAGCGGAGACTTTTCGCTGCCACGTACTGACGCAAGTAGTCCGAACGGTGCGAAGATCCATTCCCCAATTTTGGCGTGCTCTTGATAGTCGGGGAGTAAATATGACATACGATCCAGACAAATTTCTGCGAAATTTTTCGCGAGCGCTGAGAACGCGCAGAGAAAGCGTTGGTCTTTCTCAGGAGGAGTTAGGGGTTCGTGCTGGTCTGCATCGAACCTACGTAAGTGATGTCGAATGTGGTGCCAGAAATATTTCATTGCGCACGCTTTGTCTTCTTTCAGCGGCGCTCGAGATGCTACCATCGCAGTTATTGACCGAAACGGAAGCGACCATCGAAAGTCGTCGCAGAAGAAAGAAGGTTAGCTTGCGAATCTAGCAAGAGAAATCTTCTCGAGCGAGCGCAAGCGATGTCAGCCTCCTGTCTGATCGCTTCTTCCGCTTTCTTGCTTGCTTCTTCTACCGTCTTGCGACTTTCATCGAAGGTCTTACCACGTTCAGCGATCTTGCCCATGCGTTCGTTCAGCTCATGGATTCTTTCACTTATCTGTTTGATCTGTTCATGACTCTTTTCGAAGGCTGATGTCACCTTTTCGAGCAAGAATCCATCTCCAGCTTTGAATCCTTCTCCAATATTGTTGGAATTCTTTTCTGCCTGTTCGAATTTCATAGTATGTGCTCCGTCTCGTCTCAATGCACTTAGTCTAAATGTCATTTTTGGCACGATTTTGGCAGCAGCTAGCTGAAGCATTATTGTTGATCGTCAGTAGCTTTTTCAGGTTCTTTAGTATCAGGTTCTTTAGTAGCAGCTTCTTCAGGCTCGCTAGCTTGATCCTTGCCTGATTCCTTCTTCATTATGTTGAGCGCCGACTCAGTTGCAGGCGTCACCCTCAAAAATTCAAATGTTTCAGCGGCTGGTTTTGCCCCAACCTGAACGGCAAGCTTTGATCCGGCAGGGCTGGTGACCAGTAAAGCCGGCACCTGCGCCAGGTAATATCTCAAATGCAACTCCTTTATAAGTTTGAAATCTTTGGCGCTACGCTCTTCCACACGCACGGGGTAGTAACCATCGACTACCAACTTCCCGACACCTAAATTAGTCAGTACTGTCCTCTCCAGCGTTTCGCTTTTGGCTGAGCCCACACCCGGAAAGAATAGCAAGAGAGGTTTGCTCTGATGCTTGGCTGCCTCGAGGTCATTGACGTGATGCCACGTGATCAGCTGCATGGCATCGGTCGAACGCGCTTGCGTGAGGGCCACTTTACCCATCAGGCAGCTCAGTAGAATGGCCAAAAGCCAGAGCGGAATGCCTGTTGTAGGACCTTTTCTACTCAGCTGCATAATTAAAATCTCGGCTGTTGATCATAATCAAACACACCATAAGCCCGGCGCTTATGTTGAACAGATAGTTGAACAGTGGCAACCAATCAAAGGCTGCATTGGTGAAAAAGTCGTAGACGAAAAAGCGTGGACCGATGATGTCGAAAACGCCGCCAATGAAGGTGAATGCGAATTGAAAAGGGTAGATCAGATCGCGCCAGGGAAGAATCCAAAAAATCTGCGCATGCAGCCAATTGAATAAGCCTGATCTGATCAATGAGTCGGTGAACAGATCGCTGGTCGCTGGTGAGTAAAAATCAAAATCAAAAAATAGCCGGTTGAGGGCAATCAGCTCCAGGGCAATAACACCAAATCCAAACATTTGCCTGGTGGGCAGAAGTGAGACCATGACCAGGGCAATAGAGACGCTGAAGGCATCCAAAATTCTCTCGCCCAGTGCACAAACTGTGATGGTCGGATCAATATGATTCCCATGTGATACCAGGCATAGATACAAAAAATTGAGAACACAAAACTGCAGGATGGAGACGACTAAAATTAGAGTGACCAGGGCCAGGAGTTTTGAAAGGACGTAAGAGGAACGAGAAATCGGACGAGACAGTATCAAGGGCAAGTAATCAGAGCCGCCCGCCTGGGAGGAAACGCTGCCGGCAATATTCTGAGAAACAATCAGGGTTAATCCAAACAATAGGGCGCATGGATACGATGCGGCCGCATCCACGTGAACTGACTGAGGAACTTCTTCAACGACGGATGCCAGAGGCACCATAAAGATGAAGGCAAGCCCTACTATATACATGACATAGTTTTTGGACACCCTCTTAAGAGTGTATGTATATATCGCCTTACTAATCATGTGCCGTCACCTGTGGTGTCAGGGGAAGCAGTTGGATCAAAGAGTCGTTCGAGCACAGTTTGCTCCGGTTGAGCAGATTTCAACAAAATGCCGTTGAGGATAAGTTGTTGAATAACTTTGGCGGCGGCGTCAGGGTGTGGCACCAGGAATTTAGCTGTGCCGTTCTCGACCTGTATCAATTGGGCTCCAGCGAGGTTTGCGATTTCAATAAATTTGCCGGCAGAATCGCTGCCTACTTCCTTAAGCAAGCGCACATCTAAAACGTAGGGCCGGCTCGACATTTCCTCAATTGACTCCAGAGCCTCAATCTTGCCTGCCTGGATAAAGGCCACTCGGTCACAGACGCGTTCCATTTCATCAAGGTGGTGCGAATTGAGCACCACTGTGATCTGATCGCGCTTAAATTGGGCGAACAACTGGCGCAAGAGCACGTTTCCCGGCGGGTCCATGCCGGAGCCGGGTTCGTCCAAAAAAAGAATTTTGGGCTTGCCGATAAGAGCCTGGGCCAGCCCCAGACGCTGCAACATGCCACGGGAAAAGGTACGGATGATTCTTTTCCAACAGGTTGCCTCCAGCCCGACCCGAGTAAGCGTTTCCTCGATATCGGCGTCAGCCGTTTGTCGATTTTGTCGGGCCAGCATGTGGTGCATGCGTAAGAATTCTTTGGGCGTCAGCCAGCCTTCAAAGTTTGGGCGCTCAGGCATGAATCCAACTATTTCACGAACGGCCAAATCGTTTGGGCTGATACCGCCTATAGTGATGGTGCCTGAATCGGGTTTGATCAGGGCAAGCAAGCAACTCATCAGCGTTGTTTTCCCTGCCCCATTGGGGCCGATCAAACCAAAGCATTCTCCCTGCGCAATTGAAAGGGAGATCGAATCGAGTGCCTTTTTTCGAGCGCCGGAATAGGTCTTGACCAGATTCTGGACGGAAATGAGAGTTTCCCGGTTTTCCATATTACCCGCTGCGCTTAACGAACGACCGCTGCATCGCTCAAGATCACTCCGTCTTTCAGGCGCACAAGGCGGCGCGCGTAATTAGACACTTCCTGATCATGCGTTACCAGTATGACTGTGATTCCTTGACTGTAAAGCTCCTCCAGCAAAGTCATTATCTCCTTGGAAGTGTGACTGTCCAGGGCGCCTGTCGGTTCATCGGCAAGTAGAATCTTGGGGCTATTCACAAGCGCTCTGGCAATTGATACTCTCTGCTGCTGACCGCCTGATAGTTGAGTCGGGCGATGGCGCATGCGGTCACCCAGGCCGACCAGACGCAGGGCGTTTTGAGCTCTCTCGACTTGCTCATCGCGATTGCCACGCTTTTCACTGACTGAATAGACCAGAGGCAACATGACATTATCAAGTGCCGTCATGCGGGGCAGCAAATTGAACTGCTGGAAGACAAAACCGATGCTCTCGTTTCTAATGCGAGCAAGATCGTCAGGGGCGTATTTCTGGATCTCTTCACCGTCGAAGAGATAGTTGCCACTGGTGGGCAAGTCCAGACAGCCCAAGATGTGCATGAGAGTAGATTTGCCGGAACCCGAAGCGCCCATGATGGCCAAATATTCACCGCTCATAATCTTCAAGTGGATGTTTTTTAGAGCATGCACTGGTTGCGATTCAAGATCATAGACTCGTGATACATCTTTGAGCTCAATCATTATTCCGCTCGCAGTGCCACAATCGGATCAAGCATAGATGCGGTGCGGGCAGGATAGATACCGAAGAACAGACCGATTATGATCGAGACGCCAAACGATACCAGCACCGAAATTGGTGTCACTTCAGTTTTCCATTGGGTGAAATAATTGATCGCCTGCGAGCTGCCTATGCCCAGCACTATTCCGATAACGCCGCCACTGAGCGAGAGTACCGTGGCCTCGACGATGAACTGCATGAGAATATCGGCATGTCTGGCGCCGACAGCTTTGCGAATGCCAATTTCGCGAGTGCGTTCGGTCACCGAAACGAGCATGATATTCATAATGCCGATGCCACCGACAAGCAAAGAGATGCCGGCCGTGGAGCCCAGAAGAATCGTGAAAACCTGTGACATGGCCTCTTGAGTCTGCAACAGTTCTTGCTGCGTGCGCAAATAAAAATCATCAACCAGCGGAGGTTTTATCCTGTGCCGCATGCGCAATAAATTAGTCATCTGAAACTGGGCAGGCAAAGAATCGGCCTCTGTTTTGGCCTGCACCAATATGTATTGGACAGTCTTGCCTTTGGCTACATTGAAGCCGAAGATACGATTATAGGCGGTGCTCAGGGGCACAAAAATCTGATCATCCATATCTTGGCCGACGGTCACTCCTTTGCCTTCCATCACCCCAACCACAGTAAAGAACTCTCCTTTGACAAGCACCTTTTTCCCCAGAGGATCTTCATCAGGACCAAAGAGATTGGCTAGCACTGTTTGCCCAATCACACACACTCGGGCGTTGTGATCAATATCATCTTGGGTGAGGAAGCGCCCCTGTTCGGGAGAAAAATTGCGGATTGCAGAATATTCCGGAGTGGTGGCACACACGGCTGTGTTTGTGTTTTGACCGTTGAACTGCACTTGCTGATTGGTGTTATAGCCGGGAGCGACGTTTTCTACTGCCGGACAGACGTCACGGATAGCATCGGCGTCGTTCCAGGTCAGTCCGTTCGAGCTGCCCATGCCCATGGAGACGTGACCCTGGTTGGCCTGTCCCGGGCGAACGTAAATCATATTCAGGCCCAGAGCCCTTATCTGCCTGTCCGACTCTTGCTGCGCACCATATCCGATGGCAAGCAGAGCAATGACTGCGGCGATACCAATGACGATACCAAGCACAGTCAAGCCGCTGCGCATCCGGTTTGCTACGATACCTTGCCATGCTAGTACAACTAATTCCCAGATGCTCATATCAAATCAGCGACCTGAATAACCACCTGATGATCCAGAGAAACCTGACGGCACAGGAGGTTTCTTTGAGTCTTTGCGTCTGTGGGCGCGTTTTTTCTCATCGTTTGTATCAACATAACCTTGTTGTGTAAGTTGTTCTTTATTCAAACTCATGAAGACCCGTTGCCCCTCATGAAGACCCTGCAAAATCACAGTTTTGGTACCGGCGGTAGGGCCGGTCTTAACCTGGCGGAAAGTGGGATTGCCTTCTTTATCTGGCACGAGCACCCCTGTCTTTCCCAGCTGTGAGCTTATACAGGCGGTCGGAACAACCAGAGCGTCGTTATTCTTGCCTGCCTCAAAGTAGGATAAAACATTCATTCCGGCCATGAGAAAATGTTTTGGATCGTCATCAATAGTTGTATGCACTTCAAAAGTGGTGACGTTCAAGGTTACCACCGCCTCGGGTGCGACAAGATTTACCTTGCCGTGGAAACTCTTATCAGGATAAGCGTTGGCATTGATCTCCACCGGCTGCCCCATGTAAATATGCTCCATGTCTGTCTCCGACACCTGAGCAACCAGTTCCAGGGTTCCAGCCAGTGCCACAATTGAACTTGACGTGGCAGAAGTAGTGGCAGCCGATGTTGTCGGAGTGACGATCGCTCCTTGGTCGGCATATTTTTGCGAAATGATGCCATCAAATGGCGCTCGAATGCGAGTATCGTTCATCTGGCTTTGCAGATATTTTAAATTGCCGGAAGCCTGCTCCATGGCAAATTTGGCCGCCCGCACATCTTCTTCCCTGGAGCCGGCCTTGAGCAGACTGAACTGTTGTCTAGAGCTTTCCAGATCGGCCTTTGCCTGGGCCCGAGATGCCTCAGATTGCTGCAACTCTTGCTGAGCCTGGTGCAGTTGCACCTGCATCATTTCAGCCTGAGTCGTGGCATTCAGCCGGTCTTGGTCCGACATCGCCCCTTCTGTAGAGAGCGCCTCTACTCTTTTGGCGTTGGTTGAGTCTCTAATCAACTGCGCCTCGCATGATTTCACCTGAGCCTGCGAATGATTGACTGACTGCTCCGCAAAGCGCACCACACCCATATTTTTAGACACCTGGGCTTCGCCATTGGCTATCTCTTGCGGTCTATTGCCGTTGAGGGACTTTTCATAATTAGCCTTAGCCAGACTCAAGGAGCTGCGTGCCGCTTCCAGCTGGCCAACTAGATTGCTGTCGTCCATCTCAGCAATCAAATCCCCTTTCTTGACGATCTGGCCTTGCTTGACGTACAGCCGCCTCAAAAGCCCTGTCGATTTAGGACTGATCTTCACCTCGTTGCAAGGCTTGACCACACCCGTGGCACTGATTTTCAGGTCGACAGAGCCACGCGTCACCCTGACGGTGTCTTTCTTCCATTGATCTGCTGGTGCTCCCCACCAATGCAGCAAAAACCCGGCTGTGACAATTGCCCCCGCAACTGCAATTGCTGCCAGACAAACCACATAGATCAGGCGCTTATCTTTTCGCTTGATGCCATCGCTGCTTTTAACTTCTGTCTTCTGGAAAAACATAGATCGACCGCATATACCGTTTGTTCATCTTAGCATCGCTTCCGGGAAGCGGCAAAACCAGCCTAAAAAGCCTCAAAAAGCACTTGCCCCACATCAGCCATAACCTTGAAAGTCTCTCGGAAAACGTCAGGCTGGACCGAATTGAAATTATGTGGTTGGGTCAGCACCAGCCCGGCTTTGGCCCTTATCGTCAACTCTGAGAACTTTGCCGCTTGCTCCAGTTTGATCAGGTTCTCAAAGAGTCCCGGATATCTGACAAAGCGCTCCGCTTCCAGGGCGTTGTTATAGCTAAACATAAAGTGTTGCTGCATGCGTCTGTCACTTAAGTGTTGGCCCGTCGGCTCGAACAAGAGAATTTTTGCAAAAAAGGCGAAGAAGCCTCGCACCACTCTGGGCGACAGTTGCATGAATAGAGCATTTGGATCTGGCGTAGCATTGGGGTCGTCTATTACCTGAGTTTCCACCGTATAGATCAAGCCGAACGGCCAGGTCGCTTTTATAGCTTGCAACATAACCGGAAAACCCAACACAGTTCCTTTAAGGAAGACCTCGAAGCGCGGATCATCTGTAATAGACTGCCCTTCAATGATCTTGGCAAACGTTTGCACTTTATCTTCCGATATTTCGGTCATATTTCTTCTCTGTGCTCCCGCCACCAGATATAGTGCCACTATTGGGCTGGTTTCTCTTTCAAATCTTCTTCTGTGGTTGGCGTATTACTTGGTTGTATAAACATGTCAACCTTTTTTTCTTTCTTGGGGTGCTTTCTAAATAGCCCGCTGCGTTTACCGGTATAGGTAGTGGCTTGCGGCAACGTCACTTCAGACGAAGACGGCGCCTCGCCAGATTGAGCATTGGCAGGAGCAATCACTTTTGGTTTTACATCTTGCTTGTCCGAATTATCTTGCTCGAACATTTTGTTAATAGACTCAATCTGCTTCAAAGCATCCTTCGAGAATTCAGCGTCTGGCTCAAGCTCAACCGATCTTTGCAACATGAACTTGGCCTGAGCATAGTGCCGCTGTTTTAGATAGATCAAACCCAGGCGATAACAAGCATCGGCCATGTTGGGATTGGCCTGCAGGGCCTTGTAATAAAAGGTCGAGGCCTGATCGATATTTTTTTCACCCTCAAGGGCATTACCCATGTTGTAATACGCCGAAGCGAATGTCGGATCAATTGTGAAAGCTTTGGTCCACATCTCTTTAGCTTGCTGCACTTTGCCGACGGCGTAAAGAACCGTGCCATAGCCGTTCAAGGTGTAAGTTCTGTTTGGATTAATGGCGATCGCTTTCTCAAATGCTTCGATTGCTTTTTTGTAACTGCGCTGCGTTGCATAAACGCCACCAAGATTGCTGTAAGCTTCTTCCATGCGAGGATAGAGAGCAAGAGCCTTTTGATAGGCCTCAATCGCTTTGTTGGAAAACCCCGCCTGGTGCAGCTCAACACCACGGTTGTATTGCTTCACAGCTTCTTCGTAGTTGGCTTTTGAATCTTTGTCTGCCGCTGCTGCTGATGGATCGGCGGCAGCTTGAGCAAGCACCGGCGAAAGGGCTGAGGTCAGTGTAAGCAACAGAGCAAATGCGATGTGCCGCAGATGAATTTTAAATGTGGATTTGGTCATTTATGGGTAATAGCAGCGGAATCCGCAAAGCTAGTGCAGCAGGCAAGCGCTTATTATAACCGTGTCGATGTGGGTAAATCGTGCACCTGCACTCCTTTTCACTAGTAATTTTCACATGTGCAAGATGGTATAGCAAAAACATATATTGAAACATTCCAAGAGACTCGCGTGAGACAAGGATGTCAACGGTTCGGCTAACGAATTGCCAGTTGCCAAACCCGGGAGCGCAGGCGTCTCGCCTGCATTGGTCAAACTGTTCAGCTCTGAGTATCAAGAGGCTGCGTCAGCAACCGGTCGACCAGCCCTCTAAGACCGAGCCTATAACTGTTGGCACCAAATCCGATGACGACACCAGATGCGATATCAGACAAAAACGTCTTGTGCCTGAACTCCTCGCGGGCAAATGTATTGGAGATGTGTACTTCCACAAAGGGAAGATCAACCGCTTTTAGAGCATCCCTGATGGAGATAGATGTGTGGCCCAAAGCGGCCGGATTGATCAATATGCCTTTGACCGGGGTGTCGAGGCATTTCTGGATCCTTTCTACAATCTCACCTTCATAATTTGATTGAAAGTATTCGACCACTGACACGCCCAGTTCCATAGCCAGAACTTCAATTTGTTGGTTTATGCCGACCAGGTCTGTGGCACCATATATAGTGGCTTCTCGACGACCAAGCAAATTCAAATTCGGTCCGTGGATGACGAGAATTGAAATGCTATTCAATCTCTTCCTCTGCTTTTAACGCTTCCAGGGCACATTGGGCTTCGCCCAGAAACGGGTCGTTGCGAGCCAGAAGACGCTCCGCTCGCACCAGTCCTATAAATTGAGCGAGCAGATCTTTCACTTGCATGGCTTCGCCGGCATGATCGACTTCTTCCGGAATCAGGAACATAGCTGCACCTAAAAGCACTCGTGCTTCCACTTGCCCCAATTCCGTACTGTGAATGATTTCGTTCAACTGTGTCGGGTCTGCCCGATGTTCAAAAATCAAAGCTTTGCAAAATTCCAACACGTTTCCCTTTAAGGCTTTGGTTCTTTCAGCCGGCAGGGAAGCCGCCGCGCGGATCAAATTCAGTTTATTGGTGGCGTCGCCCAAAGATTCGGCGCTGTCAACAAGATTGCGTACTTGATTCGCCTTTGTGTTGAATTGCCGGCGCAACTCATTTTCCGCTACAGAGGGCACTGGTTTTGTGGCAGACTCGTAGCGTTTGTCATAGTAATCTTGCACCTGTTGCCGCTTCAACTCAACGCCAAAGGGCATGAGCTCCAGCAAAATCGATCCCAGCCCCTCGAGCTGAGACTGCAGATACATCAGTTCGTCCTGGGAAACCGACAAACCCCTCTCCTTTCAACGCAATCGAACGAGGTTAAAACCCGATTAGCGATTGTAATCCGATACGTTCTCAAGCAGCTATTCACTGCTTTCGCCTAGACATTTTATACTGCTTCGCCTCGTCTTACTTGTGAATATCGCTTACAAAAGGAGCTCTTCGACCTTCTTTGCTACCTCTTCAGGCGTCAGCTGCCCGGTTTCAATCGTGTACATTGCCCTGAGGTAAAAAGGCATTCTTGACTCAATCAAATTGGACAATCGCTTTACTTTGCCCTCATGATCGCCGGACTGTAAAAGGGGTCTGGATTGATCACTGCCTAGCCTGTCAGCCAGACAGCTGGGATCAGCCAGCAGACAGACAACCTGCCCAATAGCTGCCAGGCGCTCAATGTTGCCTGGTGTGACAACAATGCCACCGCCGGTTGCCAGTATCACTTCGGTCCACTGATTCTGAGCGATCTCTTCAAGAAGATTTGACTCCAGTTGGCGAAAATATGCCTCGCCATGGCTTGAGAAAATCTGGGCGACCGAGTTTCCGCAGTTCTTTTCAATCAGGAGGTCGGTATCAAAGAAGCGGCGCCCGGTCCTGACCGCCAATATCTGACCGACAGAGGTCTTGCCCGAGCCTGGTGGTCCGATAAATATAACGTTCAAAATTCTTTGCGCATTCAGTTCATGCGAGCGGAGCCAATAGTTGCCAATCCTGACTTGCGGTAAGCCATTTCAATTCTGTTTTGGGCGTCGACGAGATTTGGATTCAGTGCCAGTGCCCGCTTGAATTCTCTGATCGAATTCGGATATTCCTTGAGATTGTAGAGAGCCATGCCCAGACCATAATGAGATGATGCTAAATCTGGTGCCAACTGCAAAGCTTGTTGAAACTCGACAATAGCGTTGCGATAATCGCCGCCAAAAGAGAGCATGGTGGCCAGATAGTTGTGGGCCAGAGGGGAGCGGGGATTGTTAAGCACGGCCTTCCTAAAGGCATCTTGAGCTGGACCATATTGACCACGTTGAGAAAGAATGGTGCCCAGGTTAAAGGGAGCGTCGGGATCTTTCGGGTTGAGGGCTAAAACCGTCTCAAATTCACTCTGGGCGCGGTCTGTTTCGCCGATTGTCTGCAGCGCCAGCCCTAGAGTGTTATGAGTTGTTACTTTGCTCGGATCCAGGCGTGCTGCCTCTTCCAGTTCTCGAGCAGCGGTAATTGGATCGTTCAAAGAGAAAGCTGCTACGCCAATGCGTTCGTGAGCAAGCGCGGATCCTGGATCGATTAAGAGGTATTTTCTGTACTCTTGAATTGCCTCAGGCAACCGGTGTGCCTGCATAAGAGCCTGTGCCCGAGCCAGACTTTTCATTCCGTTTATGTTTGCCGGTGGTGCATCATCGGCAGCCACAGATGGCGCCGGCTCTTCTTTCTTACCGCCTGGCGCACCAAATGCGATATCGCTATTGAGTTGATCGAGTTGAGCGACCACCTTTTCGTGCTTGCCCATTTGATCGTAAACACGAGCCAGGGAGCCATGTGCCGCCGACAATTCAACATTCAACTTTGATATTTCCAAAAGCGCTTTAGACGCCTGACCATAGTCAAACTTAGACCTTGCCTCTTTCTCTTTCTCCTGGGCTTTGGTGATCGCCGCCCGAGAAAGAAGGATGGCTCTTTGAAAATGCTCGTTTGCCGCATCAAAGTCGCCCAAACTGGCATACATAAGGGCAACACGATTATGGGGTGCCGGGTCAAGGGGGTTCTTATTGATCTGGTCTAGCAGCTCGCTTGACGCCTTATCCATAAGCTTAAGATCGTCGAATGCCACGCCAGGCGCTCTGGTAAGGGTGCTGGCGTTGGGAGTGCTGCCGGCTGGTGGTTGGATTGCCAGCGTGTCTGAGAAGAAACTCTTCGCTTCGTTGGCAGCGCGGGAAAGGTAAGGACTCAACTGTGACGGCAAGACAAATCCCCCATCACCAAGCATGAACTGCGTCAGGGGAATGACCAACAAGACAGATAAAGTGCCGGCGCAAAGTAGTAAAGCTAGTCGCACTGGGCGGCGGCTACGTAAAACAGAAGGTTCTGCAATTTTGGAATTGCTGGTCACTGAAGATATAGGTATTTCAAGGGAGATAACTACGCCAAGCTACAATAAAGGCATCTAACTGAGAGCAAGATAATATTGGCCGCCCTTTGCGTCAATACGGTATACACGAATGAAAGCGACGAAGCAGCCCGCTTTTCAACCAGGCCAGGAGTAACGTCAGCTTAGTTGTTTCTCATGTTTCTGAGACGCTGGGCAAAGTGCTCTCAAGCGCCGAATGCTCTGACAAACTCGCAAAAATATTTGCCGCATCGCCCGTAGTACCACTAAGTGATCTTTCTGCAGGATACGCCAGGAAATGTGGAGCGTTTCCAGCATTGACGAGGGCCGCTGACACTCAGCTGCTGATACTTAGCGAGCTTTGAAGTAGAGAATGATTATGCCCATTATGCCAATGACGGTATTTGGCAACCATGCTGCAATCACTGGGTCGAGTCGGCCAGCGTCACCAAGTGAGCCTGAACTAGACTGCAAGACATAATAGAGAAAGACGATGGCCGCGCTATAGATCAAGCCCACATTGCTTCGAGAACGTCTGCCCAATAATCCTAAAGGGGCTCCGGCTAGAGCAACGATCAAGCAGGCAAGCGGTTGCGAGAACTTCTGGTAGAAGCGGACAAGCAAATCGTTGGTGACGGCGTTGGATCGCTCCAAGATTTTCAGATAGTTGTAGAGTTCGGTGATGTTCATGTCTTTTGGACTGACTTTGCCGTTCTTCAATGCTGCCTCGGCGTTGGCAGCGTTAGGCAAAATCAGTTTTTGGAATTGAAGAATGTGGGTGATATCGCTGTCTCCAGCAAGAACATAAGTTCTTCCCTTCTCCAGAGTCCATTCACCATGGTTGAACATTCCTGATGCAGCACTGATGATCTGTACCAATTTATCTCTTGTGAAATCCAAGACTATGACGTTGAAGATGGCTTTGCCGTTGTAGTAGCCGATGTAGAAGATGCGGTCAAGGGTCATGTCTTTACCGCGTTCCATGTAAGTAAAGTTAGCTTGCCCGGAGGGCAGCTCGCTCTTGTATAAAGCAAGAAACTCCAACTTCTTTGATGTTCTGCTGGCTGGTGGCACAACATATTCGTTGATGGCAAAACTGGCCAAACTAGTGACCAGTCCAAAGGCAAGTGGTGCCACCATGATGCGATAAAAGCTCACACCACTTGTGCGCAAAGCAATAATTTCGGAATCACCGCTCAATCGGTTGAAGACAATGAGAGTGGCGAGGAGCACACCAATAGGGATGGTTAAGACGATGATTTCAGGTAAGTGCAATCCTAAAATCATAAATGCCATGTTCCAGGGAACGCCTGATCTCATGATCAGGTTGAAGATAGTCTTTAATTGGTCGGCGCCGAAGTAAACACCAGTGACGATACCAACACCGAACAACAAGGGCGTCCAGAATTCATTGGCGATATATCGATCAAGTAACTTCACACCAAAAGTCATTCTCATAGACTGAAGTCCTCGCCAAGATATTGCTTTCTGGCAATTTCGCTGTCTGCGACTTCTCGGTTTGTGCCTTGCACAAGGATTTTCCCGTAGTCGATCAAATAGGCGCGGTCACAAATTTTCAATGTTGCTCGGGGGTTGTGGTCAGTGAGCAGAACGCCAAGGTTCCACTCGTCTCGCACGCGCCTGATCAAACCTTGAATGTCAGAGATGGAGATCGGGTCAACGCCTGTGAAAGGCTCGTCCAGAAGGATAAATTCAGGCTCTGTGGCCAGACATCGGGCCAGCTCCAACCGTCTGCGTTCGCCGCCTGACAGGGCTACAGCGATAACGTGCTCAAGGTGGCCTAAGCCGAACTGCTCCAAAAGCGTCTTGCTGCGCCTTTCTTGCTCAGCGCGCTTTATTCCTTGCATCTCGAGGACGAGCCGCATATTGTCGATGACGGAAAGTTTTCTAAAGATTGAATTTTCTTGAGGCAGATAAGCGATGCCCATTCTGCTGCGCTGATGGATAGCCAACTTGGTCAGATCTTTCTCTTCCAGACGAATTGTCCCTTTTTCCGGTTTTACCAGGCCCAGCACCATGTCGAAAGAGGTTGTTTTTCCGGCTCCGTTTCTGCCCAGCAAGCCGACAACCTCGCCGCGTTGCACATAGAAGCTGACGCCATCAACCACGCGCCTGCCGCCGTAGCTTTTTTGCAGTTTGTCGATGTATAGAGTTTTAGTTCCAACTATTGGCGGTTGTTGCGCTTGAGTTTGAGCTGTCATTGAAGTATCTCGTTTGCTGGTCAAATTGTTGGCGACTTGTGATCAGCCAATTTACTGCCGCTTGCATCAGAGGAAGGGCGGGCAGGAGTAGTGGTTCCTGGTTTGGTGCCTTTTGCCGGCGCAATCTCTGCTGGAGTTAGTGGTGTAGGCGAGTTCGCCGCCACCGTGGCAGGGTTCTGCAAGATAATTGCTCTTGTATTTCCTTCAGCCAGAACGTGGTGATCGGCAACGTTCATAGTGATCTTGTCGCCAATCCATCTCTTGCCTGGTTGATTGACAAGCGAGCGACCGGTGAAGATAACCTTCTCGGCATCGCCGTCTGCATTGCGATAAAGCACGACTTTTGGACCCGTGCCTGTGGTTGTGCCGTAGATCAGGTGCACATTGCCCTGTGCGTTCATGTTTCCATTGTCTTTGTCGTAATCCTGGGCATCTGACGAGATCAGGATCGGATCTCCCGAGTCTTGGGATATGGCATCAAATGCGGTGCTGCCCTCATAGTCACTTTTCTTAGTGAATTTCGTTTTCACAGCGTCTGGCGGTGGCGGCCCTGCCGCTGCTTGGGCCGCTAGTTGTTTCTCTTTCTCAGTGGGCCCCCCTTTTTTGGCACCCTCTGCTTTCTTCTGGATGACCTTCGATTTTACGTTTCCTGTGGCTTGCAGCCTCTGCGTGGATAGAAAGTAGGTCATGTGATCGGCTACCGTATTGTTGTCGTTCTGGGTAGCGTTCACATTGCCATTAAACAGCGCCGTTTCGGGCTTGCCGTCCGCGCTGTAAACCATTTGAAGCTTGTCTGATTTAACGAAAATCTCGGCATGTCTTACCCGCACGTGCCCGGTGGCTTCGAACCTACCTGCATCACGTTCGTACTCCTGGTGATCTGCGTCGGTGATGATTTTGTCTGCTACTTTTGCCTTGCCTGCTGAGCCCTTATCGGTGTACGGCAAATCGACTGGAGCGGCAGGTTTTGGAGGCTCTTCAGGCAGTCCCGTAGCACTATCTGCGTTAGCTAAATCATTAGCTTCATCAGACTTCTTCGTCGGCCAGACAATTTCTCCTTTTTTCCCGGCGGCAGGTTTGGCTGCCATTGCCTTGCCTTTAACTGGGGCAGCTGGTTTGACGGCAGCAGCAGCAGGAGGCGGAGTCTCATCATCCTGTAGCACTTCGGAGTGAGCATTGCCATCGGCAATCACATGTTGAGTAGCCATTTCAAACGTAAGCGTGTTGGCATCGATCTTGTTACCGCTCTGAATCAGGTGCGGATGTCCGATGAAGACAGCTCTTTGTGCTTGTCCAGACGCATCTCGGAAAAGGGTGGCCTCGGGTCCAACAACAACGGTGTCTTTCATGCTCACGCGGACGTTGCCCTTGGCGATGATCTTCCCTTCGGCAAACTCTTGTTCGTCGGCTTGAATATCAACCGGCTGCGTATTCGCTGGCGCAGCTGCCGGTGCTGCCTGCGCAGCCGTCTGGCCCCAGGCCATTGTTGCGCTCCATTGCAAGGAGACAGCCACTGAGATTGCACAAAGTGAATTGCGTTTGATGCTCATTTTTTTTAACGGAGTTCTAGCCAAGTTACATCGTTCCTATAAGAGCGTGTGTATTGCCTACGATCTTAATGTCTTTCAAATCAGCACCTTTGGCGAGAGAGCCCTCGGCTTTGCGTCCGCTCACCTTGGCTACCCCGGGCCACACGATGTTAACACCACCTGTGGCTTCAAACTGATTTTTTTGTTTTAATTCCACCTTAGCTGCATCCAGCCTGGCTTTCCCGTCTTCACCGATGCACATCACCCGTGTCTTTTTATCGGCATTGAGCTCTATGTGCTTGGTCACTTCGTTGGCGATACCTTTTGGGGCAGTTAAACTCAGTTTCAACTTCTTCTCGTCAAAATACTCCATGGTCACTTGATCCAGAAGAGCGTCTTTGTTCGTTGGCACAAGCACTCCTTGTTTGGCGTGAAGCTGCCAGCGCACCTGATTATCGTCTCCGACTTCTTTTAACTGATAGTCATTGATGGTCATCTTGTCCGTATCCGGATGTTCCTTCTTGCTTTTGTTGAACTCAGCAAGTTGCGTGTCGGCCTGTTTTTGCGCATACAAAAAGAAGGCAATCATGGCTGCAGGAATGCACAGTGCCAACAATAATTTGACTAAGTCGCCGAATTTAAAATTCATCTTTCCCTTACAATCACTGAATAGCCCATCGACAGCCAGCCTCGCTTCACTAGTTGCCCAGAGCTCGCAGCGCAATCGCCCTTGAAATCATGGTCAAACTTTCTTTCAAATTCCCTTCCTTCAAATAGCCAGAAGCCAGGAAGAAGCAGGGGGCTGGATTTTGCGGGTACTTCTGACGTAGGTTTTCCCACACTTTCATCGATTCAGGCAAGTTGCCTGTAAACTCCGCATATAGATGAGCTCGATAGACACCAGCCCAGACATCATCAGGTTTACGAGCAAGAAGATCGTCGAGATTTTTTAGCGCGGCCTCGTAGTACTGCTTTATCTGTGGCACCACTCGTGGTGCGGCGAGCTCGAGAGCGCCCTTGATATGAGGCATCTGTTGGGTAGAGACAGAGCCAGGCACAGCAGCTACCTGTTTGGCCAGCGCAGGCGAAAGCATTGATAACACTTGATTGGCAGCGGCGTTGTTCATCCAGGCCGTATTCTGGTTGGCAGACTTCATTTGAGTGACTGTGACGTTACCGTCAGACACTGCCGGCACTTTAGGATTGGCCCGATTAGCCTGGGCCAGTAGATAGGCTTTCATGTAATACGCCCAGGCCAGGCTGTAACGCACCCGGTTATCATCTGGAGCTGACTGCAGCATGTCTTCGTATGAGGCAATCATCTTGTCGAAATACTCAGGACCGCCTTCCGCTTTCGACAATTTTCTCGCCCGTTGCACTTCCTTTAAAGCCTCTTCCACCCGGCTTGTTCTTGTTAAAGCAACGGCCAGGATGAAGCTTGCTTCAGCGCTGTCTGGAAAGGCAGCCACTTGTTGCGTGGCCAGATTGACGTCATCGGTAGGCACCAGATCTTCAGCCGCCATGTTTCCGTTTATCAGCTGCCCTGGCTTGACCAAAATCTTCTCATTGGAGTCGGGTGTGTCAACGATTTTCGCAGACGGCGACGGCATCACATTTGGTGCCGCCGAGGCAGATGCTGCCCCCGAGGAAGATGCAGCTGTGGATGATTCAGTTGCCGACGATGCCGGTGTGCTTGCTGATGCAGTTGTCTGACCTGCATTTGCTGGCGCCGTCGTGTCGGCCGCAAACACCTGAGTAGATCCCGAAATTAGAAGAAGAATGGTAAAAGCGATCACATGGTGGCAGTGTGATACCAGTCGATTGTTGAGCATTAGAAACTTTCCTATTTGATTACTGCAAGAAGCAGGTTGTCAGGCGCTCAAAGTTTCCTCATTCGCGCTAATCTCTGAACAGCCGCATGATCATAACAGACGATCAAGGGTTGCCAATGGCAGCCATCCTTGCATGAGAAAATTCACCAGAGAAGTTCGAAGCAAGCGGGACGCCTGCGCTCCCGGATGGGCGAGTTTCTTATGTTATCGGCGTATTTCCGTTAAGAATTATTGGCAAAACTTCGTATAAGGCAGCGACGATGTGTTTCGGCGAAGAGCCGGCCAAAACTTCTTTCGTATGAATGCCGGTCGTCACGCCTATGGCATCAACACCGGCACTGTGAGCCATGTCTAAATCGTAGGTGCTGTCTCCGATGACGATGGCATCGTCTTTGGCAATCGCCATCTGCTGCAAGGTCAAGTGCACTGATTCGGGATGAGGCTTGTGATTTGCGACATCCTGAGCTCCGACTATGAGAGAAAAATAGTGGCTCAATTCATGGTGATTAAGCACAGCTTCAACAAGATGCCTGCGCTTTGATGATGCAATTGTAATTTTTACATCGGCTTCTTTGAGGCTTTTCAGGGTGTCGATCAACGAAGGAAACAGTGGGCAATATTCGATGGCCTTCACATCGTATATCGCTCTATAGCGTGTTGCCACTTCCAACCAGAACTCTTCCGCATGATCAGGAAATATGATCTCCATCTGGCGCATCAAGGGCACACCAATGAGCATCTGCCATTCGTTATAAATGCGCATAGGAAGCTTATATTCTTCTACGCACATGCGCATCACCTCGACGATGCCCGGTGCTGAATCAACCAGAGTGCCGTCAAAGTCGAAGATGGCCAGCCGATACAAATTAAACGCTCACTTTGCGATTCGACTCGATCAGCTCGAAAAATCTTTCGAAAAGATAGTTGGAATCGTGCGGTCCGGGGCTGGCTTCCGGGTGATATTGAACGGCGAAAATAGGCAATGTCTTGTGTCTGAAACCTTCCACACTGTTGTCGTTCAGATTTATATGAGTCAGTTCCAGGTCCGCCGGCAGCGATGCTGTATCGACTGCGAAACCATGGTTCTGGGCGGTGATTTCAATTTTTCCAGTAGATAAATCCTTGACCGGTTGGTTGCCACCACGATGACCGAACTTGAGCTTGTAGGTCGTGGCGCCAAGCGCCAGCGAGAGCAGTTGATGACCAAGACAGATGCCGAAGATAGGAATGCGGGCGGCAATCAATTTTTTCAACTGAGCGATGATTTCAGTGCAGGCCGCTGGATCGCCAGGGCCGTTGGAAAGGAAGATGGCGTCTGGCTTTTCATTCAAAATGCTTTCCGCGCTTGAATTAGCAGGGTAGACAGTCAAGGACAAGTCACGTTGGGCCAGTTGGCGCAAAATGTTGCTTTTGATGCCGAAGTCGAGCACCACTACTTTATATCGGCCGTCGCCCAACTTGTACGGCGCAGTCGCCGTCACTTCAGCCGTAAAATCAGCGCCAGTCATTAGTGGCGACTCTTTGGCCAGGCGCACGAGATCGGACTCGCTCAAAACATCAGTCGACAGGGCGCATCGCATCGCGCCTTCAGTGCGAATGCGGCGAGTTATGGCGCGAGTATCTACATCACTGATGCCGATGATATTTTGGGCGGCGAGAAAGTCGGCCAGTGATGCTGTTGCTCGCCATGAGCTATAGCGCCTGCTCAGGTGCCGAACTACCAGGCCGCGCGCGTAAATTTTGCCGCTCTGTGATTCCAGATCTTCATCTGTGGTGCCATAGTTGCCGATTTCAGGATAGGTGAGTGTAACTATCTGACCGGCATAGCTGGGGTCTGTCAATATTTCTTGATAGCCGATCAGACTGGTGTTAAAAACTAGTTCACCGAAGGACGTGCCAGTGCCACCAAAAGCAGTTCCTGGGAAACATTTGCCGTCTTCTAAAGCCAATAGGCAGGGTGTTCCAGGTTTCCTGACAGGCTGGCTGACTGATGATCCGTTGGATGCGCTCAAGCTGTAGTCCTCTTGTTGCCATTATCTTACCGAAAAAAACGGCTCAGTTGAGTATTTTTGCCTGGCGCCGACAAGGCGATGTAAACCAAAGGCTGTTCGGTTAGCACGCCAAAGCACGAGCCTGAGAGCAAGAGAGCCGGTCTGAAGGCAGCCTGAAGCCTAACTCATTGGAGACTTTTAACGAACGCATATCAAGCGCTGATGCACTTGCCTAACAGACTGATTGCGAGCGACAGAGACGTTGCAATGTGTTGCCCTGCAGTTACTTTATTTATTTGATCACTAACTGTTTTCGGACGCAGGCTGCGCCACCCCGGTAGAATTGAGGCGGGCATTTTATGGGGTGACAATTCGTTCATGAACGCTAGCGCATTGCAGACGTACACAAATGCCGTTTCATTGTTATGGCCCGAAATTTTTGTGGTCATCGCCATCTTACTAACATCAGTTTGGAATTTATTCTTTCCAAAATCGAAAGAGATGACACCATTGTTCGCCATGGTGGGCTTGGGTGCTGCATTTGCCACGCTTTTGGTGGGACAGTATCTGATCGAACCTCAGATTCTGTTCGACGGCTTGTTTAGAGTCGACAAGCTGACTGTCACCTTTGGTTTGCTGATCACCATAATCGGCATGATCGTGACCCTGATGACGATGGGATACGAGCACCATCTTGGTCGTAATCGAGGAGAGTTCTACTCAATTTTGCTGACCGCCATCCTGGCTGTTATGTTGCTCGCTGGAGCGACCGACTTGATCATGCTCTTTGTCGGTCTGGAAACGCTGAGCATCTGTTGTGTATTGCTGGCCGGGTTTTCCAAGGCTGACGTAAAGAGCAACGAAGCTTCGCTTAAATATCTGCTCTCGACAGCCGCCACTACAGCCACTTTGCTTTATGGTCTCTCATTTGTTTATGGACTAACCGGATCGACCTCATATACGGTGATAGCGGAAAAGATGTCCATACTGGCTCAGCCGCCGGAGTCTTTGATCCATCCTTTTATTATCATCCTCTTGCTCTCAGCCGTTGGCTTCAAGCTTTCCGCCGTGCCGTTCCATATGTGGACTCCCGATGTCTACGAAGGTGCACCAACGCCGGTGACAGCATTCCTTTCTATCGGTTCAAAGGCTGGTGGATTTGTTATCGCCTTACGCCTGCTCTTCATGATTTTCGGCAAAACATCGGTCGACTGGACTCTCATTGTCACTGGGCTTTCGATCATGTCGATGATCATGGGCAACCTGATTGCTCTGGCTCAGAACTCCCTCAAGCGAATGCTTGCTTACTCCTCTATTGCACACGTTGGTTACATTCTCATCGGCTTAACCACCTGCACGCCGCAAGGGCTGGCAGCGATGATGTTTTACATAATCGTCTACGGTTTCATGAACCTGGGTGCCTTCGCTGGCGCAATTCTGATCAGCAACGAAACAGGCTCAGATGACATCAACGATCTGGCTGGATTGATGAAGAAGCGACCAATCCTGACTCTGCTGCTGTCTGTGTGCCTGCTAAATTTGGCAGGATTACCTATTCCGCCGGCAGGATTCTTTGCCAAGCTCTTTATTTTCGCTGCCGGCATGCAGATGCCCCTGATGGTCGGCAACTTCCCCGTCGGCATGTTGCTTGTGGCAGTGGCCCTTGTCACATCCGTTCCGGCCATTTATTACTACACACGAGTAGTGATAAAAATGGTGGTGCGCGAGCCGTCAGACAAGGTTCTGGCCCTACCTGAAACAAGACCGTTTTTCGACAGCCCGCAGAGTTGTCTCTTCATGGCTCTCGGGCTGTGCGTAGCTATCATCTTTCTTGCCGGAACCGTCGCCATCGATCCACTCATGCGTCTTTCGAATCAGGCGATCACGCCGCTTTTGACAACAACGGACGGCAACGGGCCAGTAGGAATGATTCCTGGTCATGGCACTCAATAAGTGTTCATCTGAGCTGAGCTAAGCGTTTGAACGCCATTGATGGATCTGTTGTCGCAGAAAGTTCAAGCTCGGGACTACCACGAGTTCCCGTAAGACCGCTTGCCGCTTTTGCTGTAATTGTTTCAGCAACTCTTTGCGCCTATTATTTTCCTTTTTTATGCGGTGGCAAGACCCCCTTTGTCTCTGACCACACATATTATTTTGAGCCGTTCACAAAATACATCGGCACTGCCCTTGTCAGTGGTCATCTTCCTCTCTGGAACCCCAATTTGTACTGTGGCATGCCGCAATTAGCAGTGCCTTCGCCCGGGATATTCTATCCGCTCATGTTCTTATTCGGCTTGATGCAATATGCCCAGGCCCTGGCTCTTACTTTGCTTCTCAATCAAGTGGTGGCAGCAGTTGGGGGCTTTCTTCTGGTTGAAAGCTGCGGCTGGGGTCTTCCTGCCGCCACTATATGTGGTATCGGCATGTCGATGAGCGGCTATATGTTTTCGCTCACTACTAACCACACTATTGTTGCCGGTGCTGCCTGGATTCCCTTAATGTTTTGGGCTTTGCGCAAAATTAAGCTGACCGTGCAACAGGCGGATGGCACCAGACCTTACTTGCCCGCGTTTTTTGCCTGCCTGGCTTGTTTCATGATGATTGCCGCCGGGCGTCCCGAGATTTTCGCTCCCGGATTTCTGTTGGCGTTTTTATATTGCTTGTTAGAGGCTCAGCAATCACCCACGCAAAGATGGCGCCAACTAATCTGGCAGTTTGCCAGCCTGACGGCCGCGGTTCTTACTAGCATGCCGATAGTTTTGCCGGTCTTGGAGTGGGTGGCTCAATCGCCGCGAGCACACGGATTGAATCTCAGTCAGTCCCTTATGTGGAGCACAAATTGGTACGACCTGCTTGGCATTGTTTGCCCGCAGCCGTTTGGTGATTTGCAGATTCTGGGAGCGCTTCATTTAGCACTTGTTGCCACCAGACCTGTATATCAACCGTATATTCAATCTTGTTTCCTGGGACCAATATTCATTACCGCTGCCATCTGGGGATTTGCCGATAAATCATGGCGATGGCGCTTTCACACGCTGCTTGTTTTATCTTGCATTCTCATTCTTTGCCTGGGTGAATTTACTCCCGTGACACCATGGATGATGCAGGTGATGCCGCCACTGACGATGTTCAGATATCCAATCAAGTGGATATTTTTCTTTCTCGCCGGCATCATCTTGGCCGCTTCCCGTGGCACCTACGCATTTTCACGGGCATCAGTAACGACGGTTGGGCGCTTTTGCGCGGTTTCGGTGTGGATTGTTTTTCTGTTGCTGGCTATTCCTTTGTTGTTTTCCGGCAGCCGTGGAAATGTCCTCAGTTTTACCGTGCCACCACTATCTGCCGATGCCCAAGTGTGTCTGGGTGGCTCGATGCTCATCAGCACCGCCGTCGGTGCGATGGCCTGCCTTTTAGAATACTGGGCCGCCCTGGTCAAACCAGCTCGTCCAAAAGCTCTCCTATTGCTCGTTGCCGCAGCAGGCATCAGTCTTCTTGCCCCGGCTGTCTGCTTCTTTCCCCTTTCAACCTCCACAGCATTTTATAAATCCGAGCAATTTATGAGTACCTATATCAAAGAGGCTCAGACCCTAAAAAAAACGCACGGACGATTCCTCTCGCTCTATTTCGATCCACTCTGGTGCCCGGCCGATTTCCGCTGTCCTACCGATTCTCACTGGACGCCAGCCTTCTTCAACTATGCCAGGAACTTGCTCTTGCCCAACAGCAATCTAGACGCCAATGTTGCCGAAACAAACGGATATGAAGCAGGCGAGACCGGACCATTTCGAAGTTTATTTCTCGATGTTCTGCATAAATGCTCGATCTGTTTGCCGGGCGGACACAGGCTGACGGATCGTACGCAGGGCGAGCACGAGACAACCGACTGGCCTTTGCTGCGCTTTTGCCAGTGCACATCTACGATGTGGTTAGGCACCCAGTCGTACAAAGGTGAGCTTGAGATTCCACGATTGGACGCGCGATTCTTTGAGTTAGTGAAAGAAAACAGGCAAAGAAACGTTCGTCTCTATCAAAATTTGCACCCACTTCCGCGTGCTTATTTGTCGCAGTACTGGATGTGGTGCGATAAACAAAGCGAGATTTGGGAAAAAATCAAAAGCAATGAAGAAGGTGGTTTCAATCCAGCCGCTTACACATTAGTCGAACGTGACGTAACCACGGGCATCTCCGATCGAAAAGGCACCAACAAATTCCTTGGTGCGCTTATCTATCCTCCACCCCGAAAGGCACCACCAATACCACAAGCTGTACTGAAAAGCAGCTTTGCTGATCGAGATCCTTTGATCATGGCGCAGCCGGTAACAATCATGGTGGATGAGCCCACTCATTTGTCTCTCTCAGTCAATACAGACAGGTTCTGTTTTCTTGTCTTAACCGACCACTTTTATCCGGGCTGGCAGGTCTCAATAGATGGGGCCTTGCGTCATTGCTACCGGGCCAATGTGGAGGGCAGAGCAGTGTACATGACTCCAGGTGCGCATTTGATTGAGTTCAACTATGTACCCGAGAGTCTGCAGTATGGATTTTATCTTGCCTCAATTGGTGGCATCTTCTTGCTTGCCGTCCTCTACGGCGGGCTGCATCCCTTCGTTATGAAGGTTCTGCGCAGGATGACCGGTGAGACCGAGTCTTAAGGTAGTCACGTTGAGCCTACAGTTGGTTTGTTGGAAGCTATCTGGGCCGCCAGCTGTTTTCCAACTCTGTAACGGCGTTGCGATTCTGCGGCGTGTTGGCTACAATGCGTCCGTCGGTGCCGCGGATGAATCGTGGCTGCCCACCTGAGATGCCAAACCTCTCGTTGATCTCACGTTGATCGTACTGTTGCATAAGCTGGTAAAGCTGGCGATTTTGTCCAAACAGTTGATGCCTGTCGGAGCGGAACATGGAAAGCGCTTCTGCATGCATCTCCGAGGGGTTGTTAAAATTGTTGGTGGCTGGTTTGACTAGCGCCCGATCGCGCATCTGCTCGCTTGTGATCGAACGTCGCGGATCAGGATGTCCATTAATGATTGGATCCCACTTCTTACTCTCGCTGTTGAACTGCCACTGGTTGCGGGTTTTGTCAAGAATTCTATTCGCTCCAGTCACTTGATCGCGCACCCAACCAAAGTCAGTAAGCAATTGTCCTGTCTGAGGGTTTGAGCCGGGCACTCCCCATGGTCCATCTCCCCACCTCGTCGATTGTTCGTGACGTACCAGCTCGTGCTGCAATGTGCCTTCCAGTCCATTCCGGCCTCTCATTTGCGTGTTTCCGGACGGAAAGAGCACCATGTTCCTGGTATTGCCATTGTGAATGTAGGCGCCGTGTGGATCAAAGTTGTCTGTGGCAGAAGAAGATTGGACGAAGGATACTTGCATGCCTCGAAAATTCATTTGCCGATTTCGCTGCAACACGTCGCCTAGGCTGTCGAGCTCTTCCGTCGTCGGCGGGCGCAATGTAAAGTCTTTTCCTTTGTAATGTAATTGTTCACCTGGCTTAGGAAAGACGATCCCATATTCTGTCGACAATCGCTGCTGCCGCTCGATGACGGACCCTAGCTCGCTTGACCTTCCGTCCACACGTTCTTGCCCTCCTTGAGGTTTGACGATGTATTGGCCGAATTCATCAATGTTTCTCGTGGATGTGTTGCGGCGTCCGTTTTGCGTGTTGGTCCAGTTCTGCCCGTCCGTGCTGGTACAAGTGCCCGTAGAATCGGCACAGTAGACAGGCACGCCCTGAGCGTTTGTTCTTATTTCGGTGCGCTGGCCCCTTGCATCAGTGATCGATCTGCTTGTTGTGCCGTCGCTACGCTGGACAGTGGTGACACCAGAGTCGCTATTAACTGAAGTGCAATTGCCGTGATCATCGATCGAGCGGCTGCCGTGCCAGACTCTCCTTCCGTGGCTTTCTCGCTTGACCCATGTGCGCCCATCCGTGCTGTCCCATATGCCGGTTGCATCCTGGCAGTAATTAGCGACACCGTTGCGGGTTCCGATCCGTATTTGATGACCGTGCCCATCGGTTGTCTGTTTGTAAGTCATGGGCTCGACTCTTGCACGCATGCCGTCGGCCATAATAGTGGACAGCGAATCGCTTGGTCCGGCGAACGCCAGCATCTCATGAGCGGGCACTTGATTGGATCTGGCAGAAACAACTTCGCTCGACGATTTGTTGGTGCTGTCACTGGTGAACGCTAACGAAGGTAGAGTAGCCCCTGTCGTGGATCGGCTTTCGTTGGTAGCATTCCTGTGCTGTGACATGCCGGTCCAGGCATCTTTGACGGCTGCATCAACAAACGATGCACCGTCGCTTGCAGAGCCAACTCTGCCGCTTGCCGGTGAATCTAAGGGCACGAATGCGTTTGAAGATTGATTTACATTTACCATGTCTACCACCTGTGGATGGGATTAGAAACTGATATTGACGGGGTCCCGCCAGCTTCGGATGCGTTCTAACTGATGTTGCTGACCATGCCCTTCTCAGGCGTGGGATCCCCCGCAGCAGCCCGAGCGTTGGGCGTACTGATGGTTTGTTGGAAGTGCGGTCGTCTGCCAGGTGTGTTCCAGCTCGGTAACAGCCCTGCGATTCTGCTCCGTATTGGGAACGATCAGTCCATTGGCGCCCCGGATCATTCGCGGCTGTCCGTTTTCGCTGCCAAACTGGCGGTTGATCTCACGTTGATCGTACTGTTGCATGAGCTGGTAAAGTTGGCGATTCTCTCCGTACAGTTGATGCCTGTCATGGCGGAACATCGAAAGCGCTTCTGCATGCATTTCCCACGGGTAATTGAAATAGTTCGTGGCCGGTTTGACTAGCGCCCGATCTCGCATCTGCGCGCTTGTAATCGAACGACCGGGTTCCGGATGCCCACCAATGACCGGATCCCACCTCGAACTTTGTGCATTGAACTGCCACTGGCCTGGCGGGTGTTCTTTGTCGAGAAGCCTATCTTGCCCGCTCGCTTGATCGTGAACCCATCCAAAGTCAAGCATCAATTGACGTGTTTGACGTGCTCGTTCGTCTTGGCCCGCTCGGCCCCACGTTCCTTCGCCCCACGATGTAGATTGCTCGTGATGTACCAGCTCATGCTCCAATGTGCCTTCCAGTCCATTCCAGCCTCTAATCTGGGTGTTCTTTGGAAAGAGCATCAGTTCCCTGCCACTATGACCATCCGCTCCACGGCTCATGTAGACGCCCCATAGACCATAGTCGTCTGTGCTGGGACCAGATTCGACGAACGAGAGCTTCAAGCCGCGCATATTCATTTGTCGATTTCGCTGCAACACATCGCTGACGCAGTCGAGCTCTTCCATTGTCGGCGGGCGCAAAGTCAAATCTTTTCCGTCGTATCTTACTTTCTCGCCTGGCTTAGGAAAGACCACTCCGTAATCTCTCGTCAATTGCGCCTGGCGATCCATGACGGCATTTAGCTCGCGCGACCGTCCCTCGACACGTTCTGCTCCACCTTCCGGCTTGACGATGTATTGTCCGAAGTGATCAATTTGCACAGTGGATGAATTGTGACGTCCGGTTTGCGTGTTGGTCCAATGTTGCCCGTCAGTACTGGTCCATGTGCCAGTCGAATCAGCACAGTAGACAGGCACGCCCTGGGCATTCGTTCTTATCTCAGTGCGCTGACCGTTGGCACCAGTGATTGATCTGCTTGTTGTGCCATCGGCATGCGTGACAGTGGTGACACCAGAGTCGCTGTTAACGGAAGTGTAGTTGCCGTTATCACTAATGGAGGCGCTGCCATGCCATATTCTCCTATCGTTGGTGCCTCGCTTTACCCATCTTTGCCCATCCGTGCTGTCCCACTCGCCTGTTGAATCCTGGCAGTAGACAGCCACTCCATTACGGGATCCGATCCGTATTTGATGACCGTGTCCATCAGTTGTCTGTTGGTAAGTCAGCTCCCGCTCAGGGCCCTTTGCAAATACCTCACTGCCTGGCTTGTGCTGGGAATCTGTTGGCGGGGGCGCGAATGTGAGCAGGTCATGAGCGCGCGACCAGTCTTGAATGGATTTTGGGGAGCCTGAAGCAACTTCACTCAAGGGCGATCTGTTGCTGCCATCACTGGTCAAAGCTAATAAAGGTAGAGTGGTGCCGGTAAGGATCGGTCCTTCGTTGTTTGTATTTTTGGACAACGAGGCTGTCCAGGCATCCTTGACAGCTGCATCGACAAATGATGCGCTGTCTGGTGTGGAGGGATGTGCTTTCTTGCTTGCTAGATCTGTGGGCACGAATGCGTTTGACAATTCATTAAGCATGTCTACCACCTTGGATGGAATTTTTAGTAACTGGGTTTGCTGGGGTGTCGTTGCGCAATAGTAACGATTGAAAGTTGACCAAATCTTGTCTAACCGACAAAGTTGGAGAAGAGTCGGCTGACTGTCTGGTCTGGGCCATGCCGCACATTAGGGCGACACGAGGGGGATCTTTATCCTATTCGCCTAAAGTTGCAGTTAGGTTGTAGCGATCTTTTCCTGCTGGATCATTGGTAAATCAAAGGAGTCTATACGCACCACGGGAGGTGCACACTGTTCAAAGAGAATGAGCAATTTCTCTTGTCACTGGGGCGCATGGACTGGGTTGCTTGCTGCTGCGAAAACCGAAGCATCGCAATAAAGGATTAGTAGGAAGGTTCGTAGGGTCAGTGTATTTATCCAGTAAACAAATTAGTTCGACACTAAACTAGATTAAATCCACAAAGCCTCATTCACCTGTGATGGCTCCATCGCCTCTGCATTATCTAGCAGAGCACTGTAATCTGAGCTTGCCGAAGTATGAATCCACCTACGTACAAACACCATTGCCCAATGATTACCAATTACTATACTGACCATAGCCCTCCCAAACCTCGATCCTAATGGTGAAAACTATGGCTGACAATCCAGTCGGCGTAGCGGCTCATGAGTCGCAGCCCAATGTATTTGTGTCCGCGGCCGAACAATTGCCCAGTGCGGCAGAAGAATGGGCCAAGAACGCCTGGGCAAAACCAATGGCGTTCATTGAACACACAGCATTGGAGTTTGGCGAATCAGCAGCAGCCGGTGCTGCAATCAGCTATATTATGCCTATGCGTGGATGGGGTGCAGTGGCTCTAGGAGCGGCTTTCACAGCCCCTATTGTCTATCATGCGATCAAAGGGGCATTCGATGCAAACAAAGCTGCTCATCAGCCTGGTGCCGATACCGACAAAATCGGTCACGATCTTGCATACAACGCTGTAAACGGAACCTATGATCTTGGTGTCAGCTTCGCCGGTGGATATTCTGGAGCCAGAATTGGAACAGCCATTGCCGACAGTAATACTGCAGCAGGCGCCTTCTCACGTAGAATCCAAACGAAAATTCTCAACGGTGAGAATTTCCTTTCCGCACAAGCCCGGACAATGGGTCTCTTCGCCGCAAAAGATGATCTCGTAATCGGAAAATCCGAGGTAGCAGCAGCGGCAAAACAACCACAAGAGACTACAGCAACGCCGACCGACAAACCAAAAGAAATCGCAACGCGGGCCACTGAAGTGAAACCAGAGGTCACTTTCAAGGTTGGTTCCAATGTTGCTGATGTTATAAGAGCCCAGGGTAGTCCTGACGAAGTATTGCGGAAGAATTCGCAGGTACTCAATGCGAGCAGATGGGACGGATTGTCAGATCAGATGAATAAGCTGCAGGAGGGTGGCTTCGTCTTTCTTTATAAACCACTGGAAAGCAATATTTTTATCGGCGACCGCGCCTGGGTTTCTTTCGCTCCGGACAGCACCGTGACCGATGCTAAGCTTACATCCGGCGATCTGCACATGGAAATGCCTGATGTCGCTTTGGAACCCAGACCAGTGCCACCACCTGAGGTGGTAAAGCCTGCAACTACCTTCGCAATCGGCTCTGACGTAGCTGAAGTTGTGATGGCTCAGGGCACGCCTGATGAAGTGCTCGAAGGAAAGGACCTCCGGATGCCGTACCTGAGAGCATGGAACGGACTGTCAGATCAATTGAATAACCTTCCAAATGGTGGATTCGTCTTTCTCTACAAGCCAATGGACAGCAACATTTTCATTGGCGATCGCGCCTGGATCTCTTTCGGTCCAGACAGCAAGGTAATTGACGCTCGTCTCACATCAGGGAAGCTTAAGATGCGAATACCTGGTCTCTAACTCGGTGACTCGAGAGAGCAACCTGTAGAATCGTCCATCGAACACTTATACAATCGACCACTATGATGCCACCACCACTGGTTACTTTGTCTTTGCGACCACTCCATTATCTTCAAGCAAAAGAATATTGAGGGATAAACCAGCCGCGTTGCTGACGCGAGGGTCATGGTCACAGACACGTTTGACGATCAGTGGAAGAAAGTCGCTTGAATATCGTGCCGCGGCTCTGACGGCCTCTTCACGCACTCGAGCGCTCGAATCTGCAATTAATGCCAGCAACAGATCGTCAATGGAACTGGCACGAGTTTGGCAGGGCGGCAAAGGCCCCACCAGGCGGCAAAGGCACAGGGGCTATGCGTCTCAATTGAACGTGTTGAATTGAGTTCAACTTGACATGTTTAATTCGCCATGCTAAATTGAAAACATGGACACGACCGACGAACCCTCATATACCATCGAGGATTTATCGGCACAGACTGGATTTGACATCAGAGTCATCCGCAGTTTTGTCGAACAGGGCCTGTTGCTTGGCCCCAGTTCACTCGGAAGGTATGCAAGATACTCTGAAGCACACTTGATCAGGCTCCTTGCCATAAAGGCATTAAAGGAAAAGCGGGGGCTCAAACTTAGCGACATCAGACAAGCTTTGCTGGGCATGAGCGATTCTGAGGTGATTGCACTGGCTGATACTGTGCGAGGAGTGGGCGCGGAATCATCTGCTCAGCGATCATCGGCTCTGGATTACCTTCGTTCGATTAATCAGCAACCATTCAATTCACAGTTGAATGACCAGCAGCAAGCGTTCAATTGGCAACCGAATTCGCCGCCCTTGAATTTCCCGCAAGCCCAATCGAAGCAAGCGCAGCAATCGAAGCAAGCGCAGCACTCAAGTCAATCGCAAGAACCACAACCGCAAACATTCAATTCCCAATTGCAGGCTCAGAGCTCCAGACAACAACCTGCCAGTGAAAGCTGGATTCGATTTCAAATCACGCCTGATGTTGAGCTATCTGTTAGAGGAATGCAAACAGATCAGCAGATGGCACGCATGAAGAGCATAGCCAACCATTTAAGAGAAATCCTCATAGGAGGACAAAATGAGTGACAGTTACGATAGCAACGACAATAACGACATTTCCATCAGCGCATCCTTTGACAAAAAGTTGATCTGGGAACGTGGACGTTCGGTGCGTTATATCGAAATCGACGTAGTGGCCGGCGAGGCACCAACGTCAACCAAGCAAACAGAAAAACCACCACTGAATCTCGCTCTAGTCATTGATGCTTCAGGCTCTATGTCTGGTGCGCCTCTTGAATGTGCAAAGAAGGCTGCTGTGGGCGTGGTAAATGCACTGGCGCCGACAAGCAGATTATCGATTGTTTCCTTTGCCTCAGAGGTGATAACTCATGCTCATGGTGCCTCTGTAGATCCGCGTGAACGCAAGAAGGCATTAGCTGCCATCCAGGAGCTGACACCCAGAGGTAGCACCAATCTTGGTGCTGGGTGGCTGAGAGGATCTGAGTGCCTTGCCCAGATTATGGAAGAGCAAAGAGAGATGCATAACCATGTCGTGCTTCTTTCGGACGGTCATGCCAACCTTGGTATCACTGATCCGATGGTGTTAGGGCATCATGCAGAGCAACTGCGCAGTCGTGGTGTTGTCACATCGACAGTTGGCATCGGCGACGAGTACTCATCGCAACAGCTGCAAGCGCTCGCTGATCATGGGGGTGGACAGTTGCACGACGCTCAATTTCCGCATGAGATTATCGAGGTCGTTCTCGGTGAGCTGCAGGAAGTGCAAGCGACACTGGTTGAGGACATTGCAGTAACACTCTCATTTCCAACCGGAGTGCGTGTTGAAAATATTAGTGGTTTTCCAACTGTCATAAGCAGCTCAAGCGCCTTAACGCAGCTTGGCATGTTAGCTCCCAGGCGCAAGCGCCCTGTCATCTTTAGAATAACTGCTCCAGATGGACGCCGTGGCGACAAGTTATTGTTTGAAGCCAGCTGCTCCTGGACCAAGACTGGAACATCGCAACGAGTGCAGCCATCGCATATCTCAAGTGAGCTGACTTTTTCATCAGAAGAGCAAAATTCCTCGCAGCATCGCAACACTGCACTCAGTCTCAGGGTGGCCCAAGCCTGGCAGTCACAGGTTGTACGAAAGGGCGTGACCTTGAATCGCCAGGGTGACTTAAAGGAACTTGGCCGATACCTCGACAACGAGCTCAAGTACTTCGCCCGATTTTGCGAAGGACTGCCTGCTCCTGATGCTGAGCGGCTTGTCGTGGAATTGAAAACTATGCGAGATCATGCCAGCCGCCGTTGGGACGAGCGCAGCCTGAAAACAATGGATCACTCAAACTATATTGCTCAACAAAGCCAGAATGACTACAGATCGCACAAACGGGGAAATTGGTTAGATTTTCTGGAAGGGAAAAAGCCAAGTAACTCTTAGAGAGCCCGGTAATGGGAGCGGGAGTAAATGGCAACGGTGTGTTCATCTGCAACTATATATAATTTGGCTGGGGTGTAAAGGTTGTTAGACTATTGATCATGTCAGCCACGATTATGCCCTCGTAGTTCAGCTGGATAGAACACCGCCGTCCTAAGGCGGGTGTCGGGGGTTCGAATCCCTCCGAGGGTGCTTATTACATAAGGGTTTCGGGATTCCGCCCGGTTATCTCTTGGCTTTCCAGGGGGCATATAGGGGGAAGTCTGGCAAAAATTTGCTGTTTCTGCGTTCTGGTGACTGCCACCAGGCCATCCAACAATGTCAACATTCATGCCCGCTGCAGCTGGAAACAACTGAATTCGCGGGACCTGATCGAACCCGAGGTGAAAGTTTGTGGCGGCCGGGCACTCTGGATGTCCAGTAAGATTTAGAATTGCCAGATCTGTTCCTTCTAAGGCGGTCCAGCCCTTTATGTCATTAGCCTGGGAAGGCACCGCCCAAGAGTTTCTAACGGCTGCCCGAAGTTGCCGAGTTACTGGCCAGTATCAATGGGATGAGAACCAATGAGAGACACTTGATTCTAATCATCTGACTGTTGTCGCTGCTGCATTTGTTTCTCTTGCTGCTTTTGTTGCTGTTCACATGAAGCGGTTTGATTTTTTTCACTTCCGCTCCTTACTCCTTCCCTAAGGTTTCTCATCCACGAAGGCCATTGCTGGACTTGCAAAGACGCCTGTTGAATATTTCTGACCAGCCGCTCGGAGTCACTCATTGGGTCCCCTCCTTACCAACGTCATGAAGTTTAGTACCGCCGAATGCACCATCTCCGGTGCCTGTTGCATTTTGAAACTCTGACAGAACCATCTGTGTACGCGAAAAATGATCCAGTTCATTAGAAATATACGCTAGTTTCGGCTCGCTGTAACGTAGCTGGGCACATTTTGGGTCCCATTTAATGACTTGACCTTTCTCATCTTTCCGAGGCACTTTAGCGAACAACTGCATATACTGGCTTGGTGCGATCCCAACAAACGGAACAAAGGGAATTTTGCCATTAGGCGCTTGCTTCTCAACGCTAATGGATTCTGGATACTGATCAGAGGCGAGAGATTTCGGATATGGTTCCAGGAAGATAACTTTTTTTATACCTGCTGCAACGATGTGGCGAGCGCACTCATGGCATGGGAAGGTGGTGACATGCATAATACAGTCTCTCACACTGGCACCACGCTTGGCGGCATCTAAGAGCGCCGCCGTTTCGGCATGAACTGCACGATAGAAACCTATTATATTCATGAGCTCTGCGTTTTTCATGTACTCTGGCGGGTCTTCCGAAAAGATCTGATCGACTATGCCTTGGATATCTGTGCCATCCTTCAGATGCATTCCTTTAGCCAATTTATTCAGCAGGTCTGTCAGGATCGACCTTTTCTTCAAATCATTGACATCTGCTCCGTTCTTGCAATCTCTGTGATCATTGGGATCACCCGGCCAGAATTGTCCACCGCCCGCTCTCGGTACTTCGTTAGTGCCTAACGCTACAACATCATGTTGTGGTGAGTCAGTAGCAATTACCGCCCCTACTTGTCGGCCCAGATCTCCTGATCTGAGTGCGGCCGCGTGGGCAAGAAATTGACAGTACTCATCTGGTAGTGGCGTGTTAAAAGGATGTTTAAACAGCAGGTGAACAAATCTGCGAATAGTGCGCTTCGCACAACGCGGGTATTTGCCAACGTCGTCGTCCGGCTTCTCTTCCTTCTGGTGTTTGTCATGGTCTACTTCCTCATCAAGATCGACGAATAAATCAGCCATGTGGAATATCTTGCTTACCTGTTGTCCATGGGACTTCCCGTCGCCGGTTTGATCACGCTCCATTAGCTTTATTGCCTTAGCTTTGCGCTCTTGTTGATCTATGGTTAGCCCTTTGCCAATGCTCCGGTCAAGAGCGGCCTGACGTTTTTCCGCGTGCGAATACACCGAAATGAGATACAAGGATCTGCCATAAATTCTGCGTAGCAGTCGAACTTCGTCTTTGTGCTTAAGTGAATGAATGACATAGGCCATGCCATTCAGAGGCTTCTGTTTTAGCAAGACCTGTTTGCGCTCATCTAATTCCTTTCGCTGCATGTCTTTATAGCCCGGTACATCTTCGTCCGGGATCGTGACGCCGTTCGCGTTGTGTTCATCTAATCGCTTATTCCAGATGCCAGACACGCCCAATAGTGCGACAATGTCGCAGCCATGCACGCGTCTGAGTTCATCGCCCGCGTTCATGCTCTCGTTTATGCGTGTGAACTCACAGCCTGCGATGTCTTGCTTTATCAGTGGTTTGAGTATGTTACTCAACCGGATTCGCTCCGTTCTATAGCCAACATCGCGCAACGCATCGGCTAGGTACACACCGACCCTCTCTAAGTCCGTACCAGTGGGACCGATTAGCCCAAATACTAGTTCCGGAAGGTCGCGATTGTCGTGGTTGTCGTTTTGCTGCTCCATTGTCTGAGCCTAGTTGATTCAAAGTGAAAATTGTCACCTGTTATGGAAGATCCACACGCTCTTGATGCCCTGCTGCAGTTTGCTTTGCTGTTTCCACTTCATCAGCACCGTTAGCGCCTCATCATTCGATAGCATGAGTTCTCGCTGCACAACTTGCTTCGGCTACGTTTCTGTTCCGACATCGAAGTTGACAAGGAAACGCTTCCTGTTCAAGGCAAGTCGGGGATCTGATAAAGCCGAAGAAATGCTGTTGGCACACCACAGATGATGCCAGTTATGGTTAAGAACGAAGTAAGGAAAGGCTATCCCCATAACCTTTCCCTTCTCCATCTCGTGGTCAAGCTGTGTGTGGTTGGGAGGAAACTTTTTGGATTCCCTTTCTAGTAGGGGCTAAGGCGCGCGCGCGAGAGGCACTTCCCGTGCACACCCTGCCCCTACCTGTTGGGATTCGACCCGTCAAGCCGTCTGAGCCATTTGGCCAGCTGCCGATAACTGTACTGGTGGTGGTGCAGCATAGGCGATTTCAGAAGACATTGACGACGTCACTACGGATGGGCTATTCAATGCGTTCGCTGTCACACTGAAATCGTCGTCGGTTCGATTTGTGGTCTCACCTACATCCGCAAACTCTAATTCACCGCTGATTGGTGCCGCTCTAACAATCGCATTCGCATCACGTGGTTTGGATGGAAACACTATCTGATCGGCTTTGATCGTGGGCGTCATTCGCTCACGCCCTTCTTTATCGGTCCATTTCTCCAAGACAAGCCGCCCCGTAGCAGTAATTTGATTGCCCTTGGCTAAATAAGTGGCAGCTAATTCGGCTAATTTTCCCCAGGCCTCAAGCCTGTAAAAATCTGCACCCTCTGCTCCTTTATTGATTCGACTTGGCACATTTACTGCGACAACGATGGTTGTTTTGTTTTTCCCGTTGGCAAAATGCATTTGCTCGGGATTTCTCACTAAATTTCCCACAATAGATATATTGGCAAGACTCATAACTTTACCTCCGGCAGAGCCAGGTGAAATTTGCTATCAATTGGGGAGATGGGAATAAAACTAGCATACCATACGAACGTATGTCAACAAAAAGTTTTCTTGTTCCTGGAGTACCGTCTGAACGCCTGTACAATGGGCCAGGGTCAGCGCCAGTGCTCACTGCAGCCAGCGCCACGGCTCCTTCAAACGTGATGAGTTGGCTCACGCAATGCACCGCTGCAATGCATCGCCGCCAGCAAGGTGGTGGCCGATCCAATTTAGCGTTTGCTCCAACGATGGCTTGCAATTGCCGAGGTGGCTGTCTAGGGCGGTGGATTGGCTTGCTAACCGGGTATGAAATGGTGAGAAATTACGCGCCCACGCGATTGCCACGATCGACCAGAGGTACACGGAGACCATAAGTCGTGCTCGATAGTTCGGATGCTTGGTTCGGCCGCTATAAGTTTTGCCAGCCGCTGGGTCAGGGCGGCATGGGCATTATTTATCTTGCTGAAGATCGCGAACGCAACAACGACCAATGCGTAATCAAACAGCTAATCAGCAAGTACTCCGATCCGGAAGAACAAGAAGAGGCAGTTCGTCTTTTCAGACGCGAAGCCAACATGCTGAGGAGATTCGATCATCCTGGCATCGTCAGATTTTTTGACGATCACACCACCAGTGATGGCAAATACTTTCTCGTCATGAACTATGTTCCGGGAAAGAACCTGGAATCGATTGTGGCATCGTATGGCCCATTTAACTCAGAGGCCACTGTGGAAATCGCGATTCAATGTTGTGAAGTGCTCGAATATTTGCACGAACAAACTCCACCGATTATCTATCGCGATTTGAAGCCGAGCAACTTGATGCTCACCCCTGACGGGAAAATCGTTTTTATCGACTTCGGTATCGCCCGTTCTTTTATGCCCAGCAAGTCTGCTACACGGGTCGTCACAGCCGGCTATTCGCCGCCTGAGCAATATTTTGGCAAACCTGAAACTCGCAGCGATCTCTATTCGCTCGGTGCCACCTTAGGACATTTGCTTACTGGCATGCGTCCAAAGCCGCTTTCCATCAGTGCACCGCGACACCTGAATCGAGAAGTGCTTCTTACTCTGGACGATCTCGTAAGAAGATTGACTGCTCACAATCCTGAGGACCGCCCCTTTTCGGCGAGATTGGTTCGATACGAACTCTACCGCATTTATTACGAGATCCATCCTGACTTCGAGATTCCGGAAGAGGCCTTAACGGCCGAAAAGCTGCCCAAAACATCTGCCAGACGCGACGTAATCGACTCTTCATGGAACCCGGACGAGGAGTTGATGGCTTCCTCCGACAGCTTGCAGAGGATTAATGACAGCCGTCTGAAACGACACGGTGGCCGCACCAAAGGTGGTGTAGCTGATCAATCTGGTTTTCTCAAGAAGTTGCAAAAAATGTGGCAGGATATCTTCAAAGGCTAGCTACTTATATAGGCTAGCTACTTAATAGCTAGCTACTTATATAGGCTAGCTATTTAAAAAGGGCTTTGAAGCCAATTTCGCGGGAGAGAGCCGACTTTCGGTGCGCTCTGGTTTCGCTGCGTTCAATCATGAGAGTCAACATGTCGGTGTACAAAACAGGAGGATGTGAATTCATCCACAAGTAAAAGGCCAGGGAGCCCGGCAGTGTATTGATTTCATTGAAATACAAAATGTTTGTGGAAAGATCGAGCATAAAATCGATTCTTGCTACACCGGCGCAACCAAGCGCTTTAAAGGACCTGACTGCATACTCCTGGGCCCTTTCCTTGAGCGCGGCATCCATGTCTTTTGGATCTATCACTCTGGTCAGTCCGGCCATGCCCTGCGAAACAGGCGCAGACTTTTTGCTGCCTCCTCCTCGCATGTATTTGTCTTCATAAGTGAGTTCGTCACCAGACGACGATACTGGAATTTCAATCACAGAAGCCTTGGGCACCGTATCATCCAGAACGGAGACATTGATTTCCATTTTATTGTCAAGGCAGGGTTCAATAATGGCGCTGTAGTCATATTTGAATACCTGCAGAAGAGCAGCGTCAAGACCGGCTTCATCTTTGGCTTTGGCAACAGCAATTGAGGATCCAAGGTTGCAAGGTTTAACAAAAAGAGGGAAGTGCTCCAACCCTTTCGCCGATAGAATCTTGTTGCGAACATTGGCCAGGTTATGACCGAGATTGATCTCGATCTCTTCTCGTTCAATTAAGATGCCCGGTAAGACTGGCACGCCATTGCTTTCCAACAGTTTCTTGCAATGATGTTTGCTCATTCCCACCGCCGATGAGAGCACACCACATCCGGTGTATGGCACCTCCGCCATCTCAAGCAGACCTTGAATGCAACCGTCTTCGCCAAATGTGCCATGAAAAGCGACAAAGAAAACATCCACCGGAATAATGTTCTCACCGGGTGCAGACACAGTTGTGTAGTTTTGGCTCAAACGAGGGCGCAAAATGGTCAGTCCGCCGGTTCCGGGCTGGGCAAGCAAAGTGACTTCGTCAGCGTCTTTCAATGAGGCAGGCATGCGTTTGTAAAACTGCCTGTCCAGCAAAGCGTCGCCGGCGTACCATTTACCCGAGGGGGCGATGTATACAGGCAGCGGACTATACTTCACTACGTCCATGGCCTTTATCAACTGCAAGCCAGAAATGATGGAGATCTCGTGCTCCACCGATCTGCCACCAAACAGCACGGCTATTGTCTTTCTTTTTAAGTCTCCGTTTTGCATGGTGGTATCATGCGCTCCTAGAAAGTTGGTATTGCTTCATAAAGGTCGGGCAGGTCATTTTCGATCAAGACTACATCGCCGTCTTCACAATATTGCGCCGCCAGGAAACTCAAGGCTTCCTGCATGCTTTCAATTGTTCTGAACTTCTCGCCAGCCATGCCACCGCTGTTCAGTCCTTCCAGAAGTGCCTTTTCGTTTGTTTTGCCGACCACTAAAACAAGATCGCAAACAGCAGCCGCCTTTTCAGCCGCCCTCTTATTCTCCTCATATTGGCGTTCTCCCAGTTCGATCATGCCGGGAGTGACAAGAATTTTGCGTTTGCCGGGCACCGTATCCAATACCTCGAGGGCTCCGGCAAATCCTTTTGGATTTGAGTTGTATGCGTCGTTAAGGCGAAGTATCGTGCCTTCTTTTGCTGGCTGCCCGTTGGCTATCGCTTGCATAGAACTGATAGCGGCGCGCACCGGCTCCAATCGGTTCGATTCGGTTTTGACGTTGCGAATAACAGCCAGCACAAGCTCAGGGTTGAGTCCAATGGCACAAGCCATGGTAAAACAGGCAAGAATGTTGGACAGCATCGGCCGGCCCAGCAACTGAGTAAATCCTTGATACTCTTTATCGCCCCAGCGAATCGTAAAATTGGTTCCTTTCTCTATTGGTGCGATGTCGTGCATATAGGCATCAAGGACACCGGTCTGCTCGTCTAATCCATAAAAGAGGATGCGCTCAGCCTTAGTGTCTGCAGCCATCTGCCGGCAATATTGATAATCACCGTTGAGGACAAGCAAGCCGTCTTTGCCCAGTGCCTGGGGCAACTCAGATTTTGCCCGGAAGACATTGTCGGCTGAGCCAAATCTTTCCAAATGCATCTCACCAACTGCGGTAACAATGGCAGCATTGGGCGGAGTCAAAGAACACATGCGCTGGATCGAGCCGGCGTAATAAGCACCCATCTCGATGACGGCATATTTGTGTTGGGGCTTCAAGCGGTCGCGAATCTCCCTTGTCACACCCATGTAACTGTTGATGCTGCGCGGCGTGGTAAAGGTGGGGCAGACGCTGTTGAGGATCTCAGTCAAGATCACTTTGCTGCTTGTTTTGCCATAACTGCCGGTGATACCAATGATAAAAGGATGCACTCGACGCAGAATCGCGCGCGCCTCTTCAGCAAATCCTTCTTGCAGATTCTTTTCGTATGGATTCAAAATGGAATTGGCCAGGATAAGAATGAAAGGCTGAGCCTGAAAGAAAAATATTTGCAGAATCCAAAAGCCGACAAAGCTGATGGCCAGGGGTCGCTGCATGGCATAGGCAGCATTGACGAGCACGTTCATGAAATAGATGGCTAAGGAAAGATAGAATATCCGTTTGGCCCGCTCAGTCATTTTCAAAGAGAGCTTGCCCGTGGCGCGCGGGTCTTCTTCCGCTAGTCCAACATAACCTAAACATGCTGATGCCGACAGGTTGAGACAGATAATCAACCAGTCACCAAGGTGGTGCAGGGCAAAGGTAGCCACTGCAGCGGCAAAAGCAATCAGACTCGCTTTTCGATCATGGGCTTTGCGATCCATGTACCATTGAGCAAAGCGCCGAGATTCATAGTCTTCTTGCTGAAAAAACTGCAGATAGCGCAGACCGCGGCGATAGAAAAACACCCCCGCACCGTATGCGGTGGCGAGGAGCAAGATACTGCCTAGTCGATCATACACTGCCGGCACCCCGCTCTGGTGCGGCTTGGTGAGGCACCACGTCGGCCAGGAATTTCAAGATGTAGCTGGCGCAAAGGTGAGCGCCTTCATCAACAAACGGAAAGTGACCTTTGCCCGGCAGAACGACCAGGCGAGAATTCTTTATGAGAGCGTGAAATCGCCTGCCAAACTCAACCGGTGTCTCATCATCAAGCTCACCCCATAGCAAAAACGTGGGCGCCTGAATCTTGGCGGCGTCATCGCTAATATCTTCATTCACTGCTTTTACCAGAGTGTTGCGCATTTCGCCGGCGGCCAGATAGTCTCTAGATCCGTATGTGGGCACAAACCAGTTTTTGTATGTAGCAGTGCCAAAGGCGCTGTCCATGCCCTTGCAGGTTTTGCCAAGCCATTTAGAGGTGAGGACGCGAAACTTCTTTTTTCCCTGCACCGTGCGCCTCAATCCACCTGAATTAATCAAAGTGACACTGCTTACCTTCTCGGGAAACCGGCTGGCCATGCGAATTGCCACTCTGCCGCCAAATGAATGACCAAGCAAATGCACCTTTGCCAGCCTAAGCTCATCTATATATGAAGCAATGCATTGTGCATATTGAACGGTATCCCAATCGTCTTTAGGCTTGGCGGTCTTGCCAAAGCCAGGAAGATCAATGAGATATACCTGATACCATTTGCTGAGCAGGTCGCCCAATATCCGCATGGATTCTGAGCTTTGCGCCCATCCGTGCATCATAAGAATGACATCGCCAGTTTCGCCAAGCTTGGTCGCGTGAATGGGCATGCTTTCAATGCCCTTCTCGAGCGAAGTATCCATCAGGGGGTAAGCTCGCATATCCGATCGCTTTGTAAGCTATGTCGTTTCGCCACTGCGCTCTGTTGTAAGAGTAGTTGCCTCATGCAAATCATATCGTGTGGCAGGCTGCTTGCCGCATTTTCTCCTGCTAAGGCTGAAAAACTTCCCGCTCAGAAACGCTGAATTCACCAACAGTCTTCCACTCCGGATGGAGCTTGACACCGAATGTTTTATAGACACATTCCTGCATTTGTTTGAGCAATCCCGATACCTCCTGCGAGGTAGCCCCGCCCATGTTGATAACGAAATTGGCGTGCACGGCAGAGACAGCAGCCGCGCCTTCTCGCAGATTCTTCGCGCCTGCTTGATCGAGAAGCATTCCCGCACCACGAGTGGGTTCCGGATTTTTAAAAGTGCTACCCGCGTTAGGCCAGCCCAGCGGTTGAGTCTTCCAGCGATACTCTTCGTTGTGTTTTGTATTTGCCTCAATCACTTCCGGTCTCTCTTGTGTTAACCGGAAACGGGCGCTTAAGACCACGTGGCGGGCGGGGTCAAGATTGCAGCGACGATATTCAAAACCTAAATCAGAATTGGCCAGAGTGAGAACTTCCCCCTTCTGCGTATCTAATATGGTGACACTCTCGATTATGTTTGCCATACAACTGCCGTGGGCACCTGCATTCATAATGACGCCACCGCCTACAGTGCCGGGAATACCGACGGAAAATTCAAAGCCCGACAGACCTTGAGTGCCGGCAAACTTCGCCAGGTGCGGCAGGCGTGCCCCGGCATCGGCAACAAGTACACCAGGCTCGGGGGTGGTGATCTTGGTCATCTGCGCCGTGCGAATGACTGTGCCCTGCACACCCTTTGAAGAGACAAGCAAGTTGGAGCCGCCCCCCAGCACAAACCAGGGCTGGTTCTCCCGTTTAATCTCTTCCATAAGGGCGACCAGCCCATCTACAGATTCGGGCTGACAAAAACGGGTAGCTTCGCCGCCCACTTTTAAGGTCGTGTATCGCCAGAGAGGAACGTTAGATTGAGCTTCCATGAGTCTGTTTGCCGCGCAAGTGCTTGATTAGTTCTGGACCGACGGTTGTGACGTCGCCGGCACCGACCGTCAATACTAAGTCACCGGGCTGGATGTAGGCAAACACTTGTTCGGGCAGTGTGGTAGCTGCACCTTTGAGGTAGTGGACATTGTTGTGCTTAATTTCTTGCGCCAATCTTTGCGAGTTGATATTCTCAATCTCCCCCCCACGAGCAACATAAACATCGGCCAGGAGCACCACATCAGCGGCAGCAAAAGCACCACAAAACTCTTGCCAGAGGTCGCGCAGTCTGCCTGGCTGGTGTGGCTGGAACAAGACCACCACCCGATCTAAGCGAGCTTTGTTGTGCCGTCGCTGCTCCAGATACTGTTTTGCCGCTTGCAAGGTGGCAATCACTTCAGTTGGGTGGTGAGCATAGTCGTCCACGACAACGACGTTGTCGTACTCACCAATTATTTGAAAACGCCTGTCCACTCCGGTAAAACATGATAATGACTCCGCTACACGGTCGAAATCCAATTGCAGCAACTCCATACCCACAGTAAGCGCGGCCATCGCATTTGCTTTATTGTGCTCACCGGGCACCGACAGCTCCAGAGATCCCAGCATATGTGCCTTTTCAAAGACCTGCATGCCGGCGCCGGGTAAACTCTCATATGAATAATCAAGCGCTTTGCCAGCCGACCGCCTGCCGTAGCGAATCACTCTGGGCACCATTGCCGAAGCTATCGATTGACAGCCGGGATCGTCTGCGCACATGACGATAGCGCATTTCGAGTTGTTGGCAAAAGAAAGCATGAGGTCGCGAATCTGCTCGATGCCACCAGGATAGTTTTCCAGATGGTCTGCCTCGATATTGGTCAAGACCGATATATATGATTGCACTGTTCCATGGGTGCGATCGCTCTCATCAGTCTCGGCGACAAAGTACTCACCTTTTCCCTGGTGTGCATTTGAGCCTATCCTCTCAAAGATTCCACCCACAACGATGGATGGATCAAGACCGCAGTCAAGAAGCATCTGAGCGATCATACCTGTAGTTGTTGTTTTTCCATGAGTGCCTGAAATGGCAATTAGTTTGGAGTTCTTGGAAAGTTGGGCCAAAATCTGCGAGCGATGCAAAATAGGAAGCTTCATCTCTTTAGCCTGGACAAACTCCGGGTTGCCATCGGTTATCGCCGTGGAAACAACGACAACACCTGCCTGGATGACATTACTTGCCTGGTGGCCAATAAAAATCTTTGCCCCCAGATGCTCAAGCTCTTGGGTGATCTCGCTTTCCTGCTGATCTGAGCCGGAGACCTGTTTTCCCCGGGCCAATAGCAGTCTGGCCAGGGCGGACATGCCAATGCCCCCGATGCCTACGAAATGCGTATCACCGGCAAAAGCGTCAAGATCGAATTTAACCTCCAACCCAGGCAGATCCTGTTGGGTCGGAGCGGAAGATGCTGAATTTAATTCCAAGTTTGCCTCTTAGCGACACAACCTGCCAAACAGTACCAAATGCAGGGCGCTAGGGGAAGCAGGTTTATTTACCGCTCAGTTTGGCCAGTTGAATTGCCAATCGCGATTTCTTGCGAGCAGCTGTATTTCTGTGCAGCACGCCTTTGGAGACGGCTTTGTCGATGACCTGATAAGCCTTGGCAAGCGATTCACTTGCCTTCTTTGGGTCGGTGGACTTGGCGGCTTCGGCGACTTCATTGCGAACTGTTCGCACTGCCGACTTCCAGGATCTGTTGCGTAGCCGATTGCGCTCTGCTACGTCAACTCGTTTGATGGCTGATTTGATATTTGGCACGTCTTCTATTCCGTCTTGTATTTCGCATGAAAAATTTTGGCAACGGTTGAGCATTCTAGCATACCCGCCCCAACGGTTTCCCTGCCAGCCTGCCCCCCTGCTGCGCCAGAGCCGGATTTCGTTACTTTATCTTTCCCCAGTAATACGTAAGCAGGGCGTTACACCCTGCTTTTCAAGCTTTATGGTTGTAGTTTTAACGTCTTGGCGACAAGATCACTAAACTGTTTAGCCGAGACGGAATCTGTTTTCACCGCGCCAATGTAGACATCCAATCGCTCATTTTTCCTTGAGGCACTCTTTGGTTTTTCGATAGCTGCTTGCAAATGGCTCAAATTGCCGCCATCCGAAAGATCATCACTTTCCAAAGGTTGCTCAATCATGTTGGACTTATGTTCTCAATGTACTCTCAACGCGAGTGTTGAAAGCATGGTTCATTGGATAATGCTGTTGATACCAATTCAGCGTGTCATGTACATCTGCTTTAGAGCCAATGCCTTCGTTGGGTAGGTTGTTGTAGGCAACAACATACATACCACCCAATTGAGCGCCATCGGTCTTCGGCACGAAGTCTCTTCCAGCGGACCCTACAGTGAATCCGTCGCTGTATGCCATTCTGTTGTCACTGGGCATGCCGCCTTCCCTTTGCGCGTCCAAAATTTGGGCCACGACATCTGGGCTTGTGACAACCACAACTACCTTGTCAATTCCTTCGCCTTCGTTCTTGTCGGACATTGTCTTCTTGATTACTCCATGAAAACCAGACACGAGTCTTGGCTCTGTGGTGGGGTTCTACTATGTTTCTAGTAACTAACGGCGTACCGTCAATTTCGGGCTCGGCTTGTCTGTTGCTTGACCTTACAACTCAGGTTACCTTCCAGGGGGTAGACCGTCAATGTGGATAATACGTAGTCAAGATGAGAGGCTGTAAATCTAGGTTTCGAGCGTTAAACCGCAGTCTAAAAAGACACTTTGTCCGGTCATAAATAAGCCGCATGGCAAGGTCATTTTCGAGTTTACGGTTGCGTCACTGCGCCATCGAAAACGTAGCGCATTGGCACTGATTTCGGCGCCCCGGCCGGCAGGGGGTCCAGGGGTGAGGCAGCCTGGAGCGCTCCAATGGCCAACTTGTCTGTTTTTTCGTCCGCCGAGCTTTGCACAACGGCTGCTTCAACAATTGAGCCATCACGCAAAACAGAAAACCCAACCACTACTTTTCTGAGCTCCATTTCCGGGGTTGGTTTCCACTTGGCGAGGATGTCCTTTTTCATTTTTGCTATGTAACGAGGAAAATCTACGTTTTGTTGATCATCGTTTCCTTGTTGAGATCGATTATGTCTGGTCAACCCCATTAATAGGTCAGGTCTGCGCATAGCCAGCTCATCGAGGGGATGCCCAAAAGAGATGCTCTTTAGGTTATGAGCGTTTCGGCAGAGGCTGCCCGGCACTGAAACCAGAAACTCCCGACTGTCTGCTGCTGGTTGAAACTGAGGAGACTGGTCAAGCCCTTCCTCTCGTCTGACGTCGCCTGACACGCCTGCGGTTATGAATTGAGCGATGGCATCAAGACTGCAGCTGCCGCCTGCTGCTGCAAAACCTTCAGCCAGGTAATGGGCAAAGTAAGACGAGCCCATGAAGGTCGATTGATATGAGGGTTGACCGGCAGCAGCAGCGGCAAGAATGGAGACGTTGGTCTCCTTTCCTATCTCATGCCAAAGTTTGGGTGTCCATTTCTGATCAAGCACAGGAGATATGTCGAGAAAGCAGATGATGTTCTTGCATTGGGTGCGGCGGCGAAGGTCGGCTAAGACGCTCCTAATCGAAATTCCGGCCTTTGTTGGCTCAGCCAGGTCGGTTTCATAGGTGCAAAAAAATGCATCATCGTCTCGATAGATAGCCCGGCCACAAAGATAGATAAGAATCAGATCGTCAGGCAACCCCTTCTTAAAAAGGTTGTCCTGCAAGGCGTTGGTCACCTTCTCTCTGGTTGCGTTTGCTCCAAATATAGTGGCAACGTGACTCTCACTGAATCGGCCGATTTTGTTGTCTTGCAAGGCTTTAGACAAAATTGCCAGGTTGGCTGGTGCGGATTTGACAGGCTTTAATTTGGCATCTTCATAGGTAGTTAAGCCGACAAGCACTGCCCATTTATCTCTAAACTCCAGAGGTTGTGGGGGTTTGGGAGCTATATTCTTTGCTCCGCCAAAGCCTTTAAATACCTGGCTCTGGGCAGAGTTGGGGGCCAACGCAACGATGGCGACTGCAAGAAATGCGGCAAAAGTGGCCAACTTAATCATGCCTTGATCATTCCATTTTCTGGAGATGCCGAGCGCTTAAGACGGATGCCTTGCACGAGCGTGGCAGATTCTTCTTTCCTGGCCAGGCGCCCATAATTCAGCTTAAGTCTGCCACAATCACCCTCGATATGCGATACAAATGCTTCATTTAGCCCATAAAGATCGTAGACAAGTTGGTCGATCGCTGCCGCAATTCGGAAAAATTCGCTCAAGCTGCCAGCTTCGATGTTCATCGAGAGTGCTCTGGACAGGTTTGAGATGGCGGTCTCTAACTCACGGTCTCTGGCTGGGAAGGGCATTGATTCAAGCGTCTCGATGTCGATTTGAGCCATTGCCCGACCCTGCTCTCTGGTCTTCATTCTGTACAAATACAGCCAGAGAGTCGAATTTAAAAGGGCCACGATCAAATGCAGGTTTACGGATGAGTCAAGCAACCGCAAACTGTGCAAGTTGTTTAGATGATAGAGCCCGCTCAAGTCAACTGCGGCCGTAATGCGGTCGCCAGTCTGGCGCACCAGGATTTTGGGATTGGAGATGATATCGGCATTGAAGCCCCCTCCATACAGAAGCGCTTTATCGACGTGCAACCAGGTTTTGTCCCACCGCACCAAATATGGTGTGACAGCGGAGCCGGAACGCAAGCCTTTTCGCCAGTTGGGCGAAATTTGTGAGCTGGCGCAAATTGAAGACTGACCTTGCAAGGCTCTTATGCCCGTATGCCCTTGCAATACTGTTGAGAGTGGCGGCAATGCATCAGTCAGTTTGCATAATTCTTCGTCGGATTGATTGAGTAGAATTCTGAAGCGCAATTGAGGCGAGACAAAAACGGATTTTTGCAGGCAATATTGCTGTTCCGGCAGGGATATAGCCGATGAGACTTGCACAGGGTAATCGTTGACCTCAGCGCCCTTTTCGTATATAGCCACGCACCAACGCCCGACCACCGCACCATATATGGTATCAGTGGGAAGCTCGCTCACCGATCTAATTCGGCTTTCCTGCAAAAGAAGTTTTCTCAGGCGTCCGTAGTAGCTGCCGGTGAGGAAGCCATCGGGCACAAGCAGAGTGGCTATGCCGGATGGTTTAAGAAAACGCAGAGCCAATTCTTGAAAAATTGAGTGCAACCGAACCTTATACTCGGATGAATGAGGAAACATTGACCGCAGGTAGATTGATGAGCTGCCTGAGAGCTTCGGCTGATTGCGAGCGCCGAAGCTGACGTAAGGGGGATTAGTGACAACACAATCAAACTGCTTCTGAGAGTCGTTCTGGCCCGAGGCAGGACAGGCAAGAAGCGCGTCTGAGACTTGGATGTTTTTGCGCAGAGTACGAAGGAACTGTTGTAAATTTGTAGTGATATCGCCTCCGGTGCCTTCGAAAGAATATGGACAAAGTCTGGCTAAGGTGACGATAATGGCAATTCTGCACAGAGATACAGCCCGGCCATCAATGTCCATGCCGTAGAGACTTGATAACGCGATGTCTGCAAGCGATTGGGCGTTCGATCTGCGGTGCTGCTGGCGAAGAAAACCAATTAAGAAGTTGCCGTTACCGCATGAGGGATCGAGAACTGTTAGATTTGTTTGCTTGCCGGAAGCAGCGGCAAATGTTTTTTGCCAACAATAGTCCACCACATCTGGTGGCGTGTAAAATTGGCCGACTGCGCGCCTGCTTGATTTACTCTCTAATTTCTGATCTAGGAAACATTGCTTGGTCTGGTCATAATGCAGAGGAAACTTCTGCACATGCTCGTAGAAATCGCCCAGCGCCTCCACCACGGCTGGTTGCCCAGAGCGCGACAAAATCTCGAAAGCAGAGTCCTTAAATTGGGGGAAATTGTCGCACGGTAAGGAAGTGCTGAAAGGATATTCGGACAATGCGGATAAGGCCCTCTCCAGTGCGCCCGAGAAGCCACCAGGCAAGGATTCTGCCGCAAGCCACAAAACGATGGCCCTAAATGCATATTCATCGGATAGCTCCACGACCTGCTCAATCTGATCGCTTGCGGATTTCGATGCAGCCGAAATGCCTGTGCTTTCAGGAGTCGAACCGCTCAAACCCGAGTCCAGCGCCGCGGCCATGGCGGCCCCCAATTTAAGTTGTCTGAAAGATTTTTCCAGGGTCATAGAAAGGGTCATGAAGCCAGCCGTTACTCTTGCATTTCAATTAATAGCGCAACGGCGAGCAGGCAAAACAAATGTCTAGCACTTGTGGTCACCAGGAATTGATGGCTGACAGATTTCAGTTCGCTTTACAACTGGTTGTGGAGAGAATTAATGCCAGTCAGTTCGGCTGGAGCACAAATTTGCACAGAAGCAAGCTGGTGCCGCTCAAGTTGGCTATTAAATTATCTACAGGTGTAGAAAACCTGTAAGTAACATCTACGTTCGCGCTATAGAAGATCTGTTTTTGTTAGTGGAGACACAGGGATCGTATATATTTGGTCTTTTCTAACCATAGTCAGCCACAACTGAAGAACTAAATCGGGTCGCAGATCAGGTGCAAGATGTCAGGAAAGCTCTATGTAATTGCAACACCAATTGGCAATTTAGGTGATGTCTGCCCTCGCACCGTTGAAGCGATCAGCAGCTGTGAGTTCGTCCTGGCGGAAGACACGCGTGTGACGATCAAGCTTTTATCGCACTTTGGCATCCAGAAACGTTTAGTCAGCTGCCATGAATTCAACGAAAGCGACCGCGTGAAAATGCTCAGTCATGCCAATTCGCAAAATCACGGCGTTGCCCTTATTTCGGATGCCGGCACGCCACTTATCTCTGACCCCGGTTACAAAATTGTGCAAGAAGCGATTGCACTGAATATGGTGGTAATACCTGTACCTGGTCCCAGTGCGTTTCTGCTGGCGTTAGTAGGTAGCGGACTGCCTTGTGACAGATTCGTTTTTGAGGGCTTTCTGCCCGACAAACCGACTGCGCAAAGGAAGAGACTTGAGGTATTAAGCAGTGAGAGGCGCACCCTTATCTTCTATGTGTCACCACATAAGGTGCTCAAAACTCT
>Ga0182024_10000652_pt1 | contig 89932 bp, 71 predicted proteins | sample P32metaG_FD_120480 | JGI IMG/M metagenome (GOLD analysis project Ga0182024, IMG submission 120480) | Permafrost microbial communities from Stordalen Mire, Sweden - P3-2 metaG (Illumina Assembly) | ecosystem: Environmental > Terrestrial > Soil > Wetlands > Permafrost | place: Sweden: Stordalen... | reverse complement strand
TCGAGGCGTTTCGGATCGACCAAAATCAAACGCACCTGATCGGGCGTGGCCTTATACAAGATCGACATGATCATCGCGTTGATGGCGACGCTCTTGCCTGCGCCTGTGGAACCCGCAATCAACAAATGCGGCATTCCGGCCAGATCGGCCGTGACGATGCGGCCGTTGATGTCTTTGCCCATGGCGATCGTCATCTTCGATTTCGATCCCATGAACTCCTGCGATTCGATGTTTTCGCGCAGCCAGATAATTTCGCGCTGACGATTCGGCACCTGAATGCCAACCGTGCTTTTCCCCGCCATCCGCTCGATGAGGATGCTCTCGGCTTTCAAGGCGAGACAAAGATCGTCACAAAGATTAGTAATGCGGCTGTACTTGATTCCGGCTTCGGGCTTGAACTCGAAGGTCGTGACAACCGGCCCCGGATTGATCTGTGTAATCTGTCCATGGATTTCGAACTCAGCGTATTTCTCGGTGAGAACCTGCGCCAGGAGTTTGAGTTCATCGGCATCGACGGCCTGCTGTTCGTCGGGACGCTGCAGCAGGCTGCTCGAGGGCAATTTGTATCCGCCGGCGATGCGCGGCATCGTTGTTTTGGCTTTGTGTCCGCTATCAGCGCGCTCGGTAACTTCTGGGTCGGCGGCTGTTTCCCCAGCAAGATTCATGGCAAGCGCTTCGGGCAGGATTCCGCCGCTTGCCGGGACGGACTTCGGAGTTTGCACTTCCTCTTCTTCGGCCATCATGCGCTCAATGCCGGTGCGGCGAGGTTCAGAAACTGCTGGACCTTGCGACGCGGGCCGCGATGGAATGAGCTGCGTCTTCACGACTGGTTTTGAAATGCGACGCTGTTCCAGTTCCTTCTGTTGACGTTTTTTGGCGCGCTCCTGCTGCCAGTCTTTGTAGCGATTCCACAATGCAGTCACGAAAGCGAGATGCGTGGGAGCCCACAGTTGAATGGCTGAGAAAGAAAAGGCTGTCGAGAGATACAGCGCAACCGCAAGCACGGTCGCGCAAACGATGTAGGCGCCGACCACGTTCAGATAATGAATTAGCAGATCGCCAATGACCCGACCGAGCAATCCTTCAATGGGAATGACGTGTTGCCAGCGCAGTTCTCCGGGCAGCAGCGCCAGCATCGCTGGAACAAACATGACCAGCCAGATTCCGCCCAGGCTTTTCGCCAACGGAGATTGCACTTTCATTGAGCGGAACCAGCGAGCGCCCAGCATTGCCGGGAAAATTATTAAGAGAAAGGCTCCGCCGCCAAAAAACTGCAACAGCATGTCGGCAGTGAACGCGCCCACTACGCCGATCCAGTTGCGAGCAGCGTGCGAACCGGTCAAGACAGAGGCGCTATTCCAGGAGGGGTCCAGAGGAGAATAGGAAACCAGCGCGAGAAAAAGGAGGAGTGCGAAGATGCACATCAGAAAGCCGACGAGCTCATTGAGCCGCCGGTTCCCGGTGGGAATGAAGATGCTAGCCAGATAATCCATTTGGGCAGATTCACGCGATGAAGACAATAGAAGGCTGTTATTTTCAGCGCCGTGATCGGCCAGAGCCCTTACATTATGCCAAGAAGGGGACAATCCGACAATGCGGGAAATTTTGAATAGTGCTGAGTTGGCTTCCTACAGGTGACGCGAGTCGTTTCAAGGCTTTGGACGAGCATTCAGAGTGCGAGAGTGCGCCGCTTATCCGGCCAGTTTCGACGCGAATGCTAGGACTAGCACTCCCACAATAATCCTATACACCGCGAATGGAGCAAAGCCGCGCCTGCGCACGTAGGCCATAAACCAGGCAACGGAGCCATAGGCGACGATGAACGAGACTACGAATCCGATGGCAAGCACAATCCAACCGTGCGCATCGACTTGCGAGACGCCGATGGGATTCTCGCCCTTGCCCATGAGCGATTTGAAAAGCGTGTAGAGCGTGGCGGCGGCCATAGTCGGCATGGAGACGAAGAAAGAAAATTCGAGAGCTGCAGCCCGCGACATTCCTACAATCTGCCCACCCGCAATGGTCGACATGGAGCGCGAGGTTCCGGGGAAGACTGCTGAAAATATCTGGCAGAAGCCGATCCAGATGGCTTGAGCCAGACTCATGTCTTCCATCTTCCAGGTGTGAATGCGGCTTCCGGTTGCGCCGGGGCCTGCGGCTTCCGACTTCGAGTTCAAAGCGTCGATCAGCCACATTACGATTCCACCGATCAGCAGCGACCAGCCCATGATCACAATGTTTTCCAGATGCTTGCCAATCACCTTGGTGAGCAAGAAAGAGGGAATGGCCGTGACTACGAAGGCGACAGCGGTGAGACCGAGGGGATGCGTTAGAGGAGTGCGCCTTCCACTGTCTCCGCCAGGAAAAGTAGAGAGAAATCGTTTGATGCGGTTCCAGAAATAAACCGGCAGGCAGAGGATCGCGCCTAATTGAATGACGATGGAATACATTTTCCAATAGCCACTGTCGAGAGTGAGACTTGGCGCTAAACCAGAGATGTGCAGGAGCGCCTCGGATAGACGCAGATGCGCGGTAGAACTGACGGGCAGATATTCAGTGAGGCCTTCGACAATGCCAAGGATGAGGGATAGCAGGTAGTCGTTCAATCGTCCTCCGCGGGGAAAGAACAGTATCGCAGAAAAAGTTTAGGTCAGGGTTAGCTGGGATGTTCGGAGGTGCTGCGCAAGCAGGTTCCTCCACTTCGCTGGCTTTCGCTCCGCTTCGGTCGGAATGACAAAGGTAAAAGCTAGTCGCTCGCGTTGCCGTACGTGGGGACGCCTTGCTGGATGTAGAAAATCAACATTTGCGCGCGCGTAGACCAATCGCTTTGGGCGTATTGGCTGACGATTTTCTGGGCCAGATCCAGAGAGCGGGCTTTTGATTCTTCGGATTTTTTCTGGTTGGCCTCGGTTTTGTAGATCTCGATCAGCGCAGAGCGGCGCCACGCGGCGTCGTATAGGGCTTCAGGCGCAGCGGGCGACTGCTCGTGTTCCTTCGCGTACTTCTCATACATGTCAGCTTCTCTGTCGGGGCACTTCGAGGCGCTCTGCCAGTCGCCGCAGAGTTTGTTTTCGAGGAGATGGAAGGCGGCCACGTCAGCCCATTTGGTGCCGGGGAATTTTTTGATGACCAGCTTCATCCACTCTTCGTTGATTTGGCCGCGCATATAGGATTCGCGTTCGCGGGCCGAAGGACGGGTCAGAACGTCAGACCGGTCCATTTGCCAGCGAATATCGGCGGCGCGGTAAAGTCCCTCGGCGGCGAGCGGAGACGTGGGAAATAAATCGTAGACGCGGTAATAAAGGCGCATTGCGTCTTGCGCGGCGTCCCGGCGCCCACGACGGCGGCTGGCCTGATCTTCGGAATCGGCAGCTTCGCCGAAAACAATTTTGTCGCCGTTGGGAGTGTTCTGATTTACCAGAGCCTTACTGGAGACCCAGCCGGTAATTGTCTTGCCTTCGGACTCGGGATCATCTTCGTCAGCGTCTCTCCTCGGTTCGCGGAGGATGGCTTCGACATTGGTCCAACCGTTTCCGTTTTCGATGATGACGAGCTCGTGACCACGGCCAGCTTCGCCGAGTTTGGCGGCGTCGGTGCTGGGAGAGACGCGGATCGATTCCTCACGAACGAGCGTGCCACGTTGTGCCTGGGCAGAGGCAAGGGAGGATGCGGTAAGAATTATGAGGGTTAGCAGGGCGAGTCGAAGTCTCATATCTATGATTAGTGTCGACGACTATTGTATCTATGATTATTCGCCGGAGACACGCCGCTTGCAACGTGTCAGTGGCTACGGACATCTTCGAGCATTTTGGGTTCGATGTTGCCGCCGGAGATGATGGCGACGTTTAACAGTGTTTTTGGCAATTGGTCGGCGCGGAAGAGGAAGCCGGCGGTGGCGACAGCGCCGCTGGGCTCGGCTACGGTGGCGGGATTTTCCGACAGGAGTTTCAGGGCTTGCTGGATTTCGTCTTCGCTGACGGTGACGATGGCATCGACGAAACATTGCATGTGCTCGAAGTTGATATTGCCTACGCTTTGCGTGCGAAGGCCGTCGGCGATGGTGCGGGAAACCTGGTCGGCGGGGAATTGAACTATCTTGCCGGCACGCAGGCTGGACTGCGCATCAGCAGCGAGTTCGGGCTCGACGCCGATTACCTGGACTTCGGGCTTCGTCATTTTGATGGCGGCGGCTACGCCGCTGATCAGGCCTCCGCCGCCCACAGGGGCAAAGACGGCTTCGACTTCCGGCAAGTCTTCGAGGATTTCGAGGCCGATCGTGCCTTGACCGGCGATAATCTTTTCGTCATTGTACGGTGGCACAATGACGTAGCCGTGCTGAGCGGCGAGTTCTTCCGCTTTGAGTTGACGTTCTGCGCTACCGGGGCCGACGAGAACGATCTCGGCGCCCAACGCGGCTGTGGCTTCGCGCTTGATGGCAGGAGCGTTGTTGGGCATGACGATGACCGCTTTCACGCCCAGCGCGCGAGCGGCGTAGGCTACGCCTTGCGCGTGGTTGCCGCTGGAGTAGGAGATGACGCCGCACTTGCGGTCGACTTCCGAAAGAGAGGCGATCTTGTTGTAGGCTCCGCGGAGTTTGAAAGCGCCGATGGGTTGCTGGTTTTCGGGTTTGAGAAAGAGCCGGCGGGCCGGGTCGGCGGGATGGAATTCGATCAGGCGGGTGCGGGTGGTGATGCCTTGGAGGCGGGCGCGGGCTTCCTGGATGTCGGAGAGAGTGACGGTGTGCATTGAGCTTTCACTATACCGATTCGTTTTTTCCGTTACCATTTGTGGTTGCGGAAGCGGCCGGACTGCGCCCGGCGGACAGCCGAGGGCGGCTGTCCCCACATAAACCTGAGTCGCCCTCTTTTCCGGGTTTTACCAAGTTTATGTACCGAGCGTATTCTGGCGCGATTCAGGAGCGAGTTATTTCGCGAGGAATGCAATGAGAATGAGGCTGACGCGGCGAGTTCGAGTGGTGGCTGGCTTCGCATGTTTGCTGTCGTTGTTAACGCCGATGGGCGTGGCGCAGGTTGAGCATGCGGCCTCCGGGCCGGCAACGGTAAATCAACATGCGTCGCCGGAGGCGCGAGCGCTGCTGCACTATCTGGATTCTATCTCCGGGCAGTACACGATTACTGGGCAGCACAATTTTCCGAATGAAGGCTCTCGATGGACGGATCGGACTTATGACTTGACGGGAAGTATCCGGGACTGTTTGGGGCAGACTTTGGATTTTCCGCGGGGGACGATAAAGATTCGATTGAAGGCCGGTCGGCGATGATTGCGGAGGTGGAACGGCAATACCGGAATGGCGCGGTGGCGCGTTGACCTGGCATGCGATGCGTCCGACGGAGGATGAGCCGGTTACGTTTCGCGACAGCGTGCAGGGGCATTTGACCGATTTCGAGTGGAAGGAACTGCTGACGCCGGGAACCGATCTTTTTAAACGTTGGTGCGCGCAGGTGGATGTGATTGCCGGATATCTGGCGCAGTTGCGGGACGCTCACGTGGCAGTGCTGTTCCGTCCGTATCACGAGATGAATGGGAATTGGTTTTGGTGGGGTGGGCGGCCGGGGAAGGATGGGTCGTCGGCTCTGTACCGGCAGATTTATGACCGGTTTGTCAATTATCACAAGCTCGACAACCTGGTGTGGGTGTGGAATGTGAACTCTCCCAGCGGCAATGCGGGAGCGTTTGCCGACTACTTTCCGGGGGTGGCGTATGTGGACGTGGTGAGTGTGGACAACTATGGCGAGTTCAAGCAGAGCTATTACGATGACGCGCTAGCATTGGCCGGGCAGAAGCCGATTGCGCTGGCGGAGGTGGGAGGCACTCCGACTCTCGAGGTGCTGAAGGCACAGCCGAAGTGGACTTATTTCATGATATGGGCCGGGCTGGCGGAAATGTTGAATCCGATGGAAAAGCTGCGCGAAGTTTTCAACGGACCGAATCTGCTGAACCGTGGCGATCCGCGGTTGGCGGAGGCGATGGAGGCGATGCGGACGACGGCGGGAGAAGCGAGTCCAGAGCCGGTTTCGGAGCATGCATCGGCTGAGGCGAAAGAGCTATTGTCACGGCTGTATAGCGTTTCCGGAAAGGCCGTGCTAAGCGGGCAGGAGAACGCCGCACAGTCTCTTGCTGGATCGACTGAACACGTGGTGCAAGTGACGGGAAAATCGCCCGCAATTTATGGAGCGGAACTCGAAGTTACGAAGGAAGATGGAGTTGATGCGGGGACGGTGCGGAAGGCGATTGTCGAAGAGGCGAAACGCCAATCTAAGAATCATGGGATGGTGAGCCTGAGCTGGCACAGCATCCGGCCGACCGACAACGAACCTAGCAGCCGCGAGCAAAGCGTGCGCGGGCAACTGACGGATTTTGAATGGAATGAACTGCTGACGCCGGACACGGATTTGTACAAACGCTGGTGCGCACAGGTGGATGAAGTCGCCAAATATTTGAAACAGCTGCAAGAGGTGAAGGTGGGGGTGATGTGGCAGCCCTATCCAGAGGCGAACGGAAAACAATTCTGGTGGGCGGGGCGGAAAGGGATACGGGGGAGCGCGGCACTTTACCGGCAGCTATTCGATCGAATGGTGAATCACGATGGGCTCTGCATAATTTGATTTGGGTGTGGAGCGCGGATCCCCCGGGATTTGGGCCGAACGCGACCGAGGCCTATAACGATTATTTTCCGGGGCTGCTGTATGTCGATGCGCTGGAGCTGAATCTTGAGAATTTTAATTCGCGGTTTCGGATGGATACGTTTCTGGCGATGACGGGTGTGGGCAAAGTGATTGGGGTCGAGGCGGCGGGAAAAATTCCGGATGCTTCGTTTTTCACGCAGCAGACGGGTTGGGCCTAGTTTTTGTTGCAGGCGCAGACGGCGAACGTGGCGAGTGCGACTGTGGCGGAAGGCGGCGATTCGGCGGAAGGCTTACGCAAGCTGTATGCGGACCCGCGCGTCGTATCGCAGGCTGTTGAGCACCTAGGATATAGCGCCAAGTAATCCGCGCGGGTTGTCTTGCCCGGTGCCGGAAAGATGGCCGGCGTTCCGTTGAAGTTCAACTGCGTTCTGGGCGGTAGGGATCCTTCGACTGCGGGCTTGCCTTCGCTTCGCGGAGGCAAATGCTTCGCTCAGGATGACAGGGGTCGTGAGTGATCAGATTTCAAGAATTACGGGCATTATGAGCGGGCGTTTTTGGGTTTGCTTGGAGATGTAGCGTTTCAGGTCGGCGCGGATTTTTTCTTTGATCACGCCGTAGTCGGCCTTTTCTTCTTCGCTGGAGTGGGCCAGGGTGTCTTCGACCATGCGTTTGGCGCCTTCCATGAAGCCGTTTTCGCCCACGTTGAAACCCCTCGTTACGATTTCGGGAGCGGTCTCAACTCTCCCTGTCAGTTTGTTGATGGCGATGATGGGAAGGACGATGCCGTCTTCGCTGAGGTGACGGCGGTCTTTAATAATCAAATCTTCGACTACATCCGTTCGCGAGCCGGAGTCGATGCAGACGCGGCCTACGTTGACGCGTCCGGCTTTGCGGGCGCCGAGTTCGTCGAACTCGAGAACGTCGCCGCTTTCGATCAGCATCACTTTTCCGACTGAGCCCTTCATGGCGCCGGCCATCTCGGCGTGCAACTTGAGCTGGCGGTATTCGCCATGGATGGGGATGAAATAGCGCGGCTTGACCAAGTTGATGATGAGCTTGAGTTCTTCCTGGCTGGCGTGGCCGCTGACGTGGATGGGTGGCGAGCTTCCGTCTTCGTAGATGACGTGGGCTTCGCGGCGGAAGAGGTGATCGATCATCCGGTAAATAGTTTTTTCGTTGCCCGGGATGATGCGCGAGGAGAGGACGACGGTGTCGCCCTTTTCGATTTTGGCGTGCTTGTGGTTGTCGACGGCGGCGCGGGAGAGCGCGGACATGGGCTCGCCCTGCGTGCCACTGATGAGGACGCAGACTTTTTCCGGCGGAAAATTTTTCATCTCGCCGGGATTGATGACGAGGCCCTCTGGGATCTCGATGTAGCCGAGATCTTCGGCGATCTCGGCGGAATTGTTCATGGAGCGGCCGAGGAAGGCGATCTTGCGGCCATGCTGGTGCGCGAGTTCGACCGTCAGATTGATGCGATGGATCGAGGAAGAAAAGCAAGAGATGAACAGACGGCGCTTGGTGTGGGCGAAAACTTCGTCGAACTTGCGTCTGACAGCGCGCTCGCTGGGTGTGTATCCCTTGCGCTCGACGTTGGTGGAATCCTGAAACAGGGCGAGGACGCCGCTTTTGCCGTATTCGGCAAAGGTATGAAGGTCGAAGAGTTTGTTGTCGGTGGGCGTGGGATCGACTTTGAAATCGCCAGTGTGGATGATAACGCCGAGGGGAGTATGGATCGCGAGGGCCACGCAATCGACCAGGCTATGCGTGACGTGAATGGGATGGATGGTGAAGGCTCCGGCCTTGAAGCGCTCGTTGGGGCGCATTTCGCGCAGGTCAGCGTCGTCGAGCAGGCCGTGCTCGTCGAGTTTGTCTTCGACATAGGCAAGCGTGAACTCGGTGCCCCACACCGGAACTTTAAGTTCTGAGAGCATCCAGGGAAGCGCGCCGATATGGTCTTCGTGGCCGTGGGTGAGGATGATGCCGCGGATGCGCTGGCGATTTTCGATGAGATAAGAAATGTCGGGGACTACGATGTCGACGCCGAGAAGCTCGGCTTCCGGGAACATGAGTCCGGCGTCGATGACGATGATGTCGTCGCCCCAGCGGACGGCCATGCAGTTCATACCGAACTCGCCCAGGCCGCCAAGGGGGACAATCTGCAGTTTTCCCGTTGGCATTGATAAGGATGATGCTAGCACAGGGGCTCGCCCTCATGGGCTAAAGCCCGCGTGATTCGAAGCACTTTGTGGCACGGCTGAAGCCGTGCCCTTCCCTAAACCTGAGAACCGAGAACCGAGAACCGAGAACCGTACCTTGTTCGCAGGATGGTCTTATCGGCCTGAGTGCGGTAGGGTTGAAGGTGATGAGTGAGCCGCGAAAATCGTGGCTGCGGCGGCGGGTCGAGGCGGGCATGGTGAAAGGTTTGACGCGCGCCTATTCGACGATCCATGTGGATCCCGACAAATTCCTGCTGCAACTGCGCGCGGCCTATCGTATGCCGATCAGCGGCTATCACGGTGTGTATTCGCTGGAGATTGGCGAGATCGACGTGGTAGCCGATTCCGTGATTCGCGGCGGAATGAGAGTGGCGGCGGTGGAGGGGGCGGGATTCGGTCTGGGCGGGTTGATCACGATCGTTCCCGATCTCGGGATTCTTTCCGCGATCACGATGCGTACGATTCAGAAGCTGAGCCTGGTCTATGGCTTTCAATTCAATACGGACGATGAGATCGCGGAACTGTGGGTTGCAGCGGCCAGCGCAGCAGGAGTGGACATAAGCCGCGAGCTCCTGGAGAAGGAAGTTGTGAATAAGTTTGTCCCGCGAGTCATTCAAAGAATCGCCGCGAAGGCCAGCACGGAAGTGGTGGAGAAGTGGGCGGGACGCGTGATCCCGCTGGCTAGTTCGGCGATCGGAGCCGCACTGAATTACTGGTTCGTGCGAGCCTGGGGGGAACGCGCGAAGGCGCACTTCCGTCAGCGGCATCTGGTGTTACGGCAGCGGGAGCTACAAGCCTGGGCGGCACAAAATCAAGCGAGTCTTGCAGCCAGGAATCCAACCGGGACGACTGGGAATTAAGTACCTTCGATTCCTGCGAGGGCCCCTCCTTACCGCTTTCGTCCTACCCCTGTGATTAAATAGTTAGAGATGCCTACCTTTTCCTGCTCAGCTATCCTTTTTGACCTGGACGGAGTTCTGGTTGATTCGACGCGCGCAGTAGATCGCGAATGGCGCGAGTGGGCGCGCCGCAAAGGCGTGGACGGCGATGCTGTGATGGCAATTGCGCACGGTGTCCGCACCATCGAGGTAATCCAGCGCGTGGCGCCGCACTTGCACGCCGAGGCGGAAGTACTGGAACTGGAAAGCAGGGAGGCCGACCATCAGGAAGGCGTGCGCGTGATGCCAGGGGCGGCTGCTCTGGTGCATTCGATTCCGGCTGGGCGATGGGGCGTAGTGACTTCGGGGACGCGGCTGTTGGCCAGCGCGCGGTTGCTTTTTTGCGGATTACCGATTCCCAGTGTGCTGGTTACGGCGGATGACGTGCAGCACGGTAAGCCGCATCCGGAGCCGTATTTAAAAGGGGCGGAAAGATTGGGGCTCAAATCCGCAGACTGCTTGGTGATTGAGGATGCTCCCGCGGGAATTCGATCGGGCCTGGCGGGCGGAATGAAAGTGGTAGGAATTACGAGCACCTACGCGGCAGACGCCTTAGGGCATGCAGATGCTGTGATTGGGAAGCTCGCACAACTTCAAGTTACCTCTAACGGAGCGGGTAAGTTGCTAATCTCTGTTGGTTAATCGACCGACGGAGCTTGCGTGAACTTGAGTGCAGTCAATGAATAAAGCAATTACAGGCCGCGGATCGCTACACCGGCGGTAAGGCAATGCGGTACTGAAGTTTTTTATCAAATTTGCCGAAATAGGGCTAGAGACCATGACTGTCAAAGCCCAACTGGCCCCAACCGAAAAACCCATTCCCTGCATCGCCCGACAGCCCATTCTTACTCCAGAAGAGAACGTGATCGGCTACGAATTATTCCTGCGCGAAAGCCAATTACAAAATCGCGCCAGGTCCGACCCAGAGCAGGAAGCTGCGGCCACCATTGATATGTTGAATTTATTGGGGTTGGGTATTTTATGCGATGGACGGCTGGCGTTTATCAACTGTACCCACAACATGCTGCTCTCGGATTACCTGGCGCTCCTGCCCCCGAGCAACGTGGTGGTGGAGTTACAGGAAAACATCCCGACAGATGAAAAAGTGATACTGAAGTGCAAGGCCCTTAAACAGGCTGGTTATTCGATCGCTCTGGATCATTTTATGCCGGGTGATCGAAGGGAAGCGCTGATTCCCTATGCCCGCTTCATTAAAATCGACATCACTCAGGTTCCAGGGGCAGAATGCGCGCTTGTGTCACAGCGCTACGCGAATGAGAACTGTCGTATGGTGGCGCGCAAGGTCGAAACCCGCGAACAATTCCTGCAGGCAGCGAAGCATGGCTTTACTCGATTTCAAGGATATTTTTTTCGTCAGCCAGAGAATTTGCAGACCCGGCAAATTCCTGCGAACCAGGCAACCTATGTTCGTTTGCTGAGTGCGGTCTCGAAACCTGAGATTGATTTTGCGGAGATCGAAGAACTGGTGAAGCACGAGCCCTCGCTTTGCTATCGCTTGCTGCGTTACCTGAACTCTCCTCTGCTGGGGCTGTCGGCGCCGGTCACCTCCGTGCGAAATGCTTTGAGTTTGTTAGGGGAACACGAATCCGTCCGTTGGATACGAATGGCAACCACATCGGTGATGGGTCAGGAGAAAACTTCCGACCTGGTACTCGCGTCGCTCGTGCGTGCGCGCTTCTGCGAGCTAATTGGCGCGAGAGTGAAACACGGCGATGCGGACCTGTTCTTCATGGGAATGCTGTCGCTGATCGATTCTGTTCTTTCTCTACCAATCGGAATGGTGATTAACAATTTATCCATCGATGACGAACTAAAAAGGCAGTTGCTGGGTGCGAGGACAGGCAAGAAAACATCCCTTTCTCCGATTTACGATCTGATGTTGGCGCAGGAGGGGGGTGACTGGGTACGGGTTGCGCACTTAGGGAAACAGATGAACCTATCACTCGCTTTTGTCGCCGAAACCTCCAATACCGCGATGCGTTGGGCGCATGAAGTCACGGGCGGTGCGCGCGCGGAGCAACCGCATTGACGTTTCCGCGGCAAAGCCCGCGCTGATTTTATGCACTTTACGCGGCCCTGAAAGGGCCACTCTTCCCACCCCTTTACACCCTCAAGGGCGCTGTCTTGAGGAGCCTATCGTCGATACGAGTCTGTCTTCGATCTGAATATTTTTCGATATGAGCGAGTCTTTTATCCGGCCAGTCTTTATTTGACCCTGATCTAATCTTTATCTGAAGCTGAACCTCTCGTTATCTGAGCCAGTCTTCAAGTTCGATGCTACGGTCGGTTTTTTCATCGCGGTACTTTACGATAACTGGGGTATAAAGCGAGAGATTCCATTTCGCGGCAGCGCCGTTTCTAATGGCGCGAGAGCCAGGAACGACCACGGCATTTTCGGGAACTTCTAACGGCGCGTCCAGAGTGGCACGGTAAACTTTCCCACGAACTAAATCGTAGAGCGGAGTCGAGCGCGTCAGAATCGTCCCCGCACCCAATACGGCGCGCGCATGCACCAGCGTGCCTTCGTAAATCCCACAATTGCCGCCGACCAGCACGTCGTCTTCGATGATGACGGGGGCGGCATTGATGGGCTCTAGAACTCCGCCTACCTGCGCGGCGGCGCTGAGGTGCACACGTTTGCCGACCTGAGCGCAGGAGCCGACCAGCGCGTGCGAGTCGATCATCGTGCCTTCATCGACGTAAGCGCCTACGTTAATGAACATGGGCGGCATGCAGATGACCGACGGAGCGACGTAGGCTCCGGTGCGGACCGAAGAACCGCCGGGGACGACGCGCACGCGATCGGTGATAGCGAACTGGCGGGCAGGGAAGGTGTCTTTATCGACGAAAGAGAGGCCGGCGGTCATGTCGGCGAGTTCGCCGAGGCGGAATCCGAGCAGGATGCCTTGTTTGACCCAAGGATTGACGATCCAGCGCGCGTCTCCTTTTGATTTTTCGGCGGCGCGGATTTTGCCGTGCGTGAGTTGGTCGCGGAAATCGAGGAAGATGCGGCGCGCATCGGGATCGTGCTCGACTTCGCCGAGAGAAGCGAGGCGTTCGATGGAGGATTTCAGGGAGGACATGAATGGATGATTGTTGATTGCTGATTGTTGATTTGTCAAAGTGTAGGGACTCACGAGACATGCCTGTCCGCCCGCAGAGTTTCGTGCAGTCCGAGATCCTTCGCTTCGCCTGAGGCGGCTCCGCTCAGGATGACGCCATCACTTTCATTTAATCTGTAATTTGAAAGCTTAAATCAGCAATTTTCGTTATACGCATTTGCATTCGCTGCGGATCAGCACGCCGGCCATGGCGTGGGCGGTTTCGCGGGCTTCAGGAAGCGTGGCATACGGGCCGTGCCAACGGGCGTGGTTCACGTCGTGCCCGGCAGGCCGGCCTTTGCCGTGGCTGCATTGGCCGCAAGAGGCGCGGTGCAGGACGATCTTGCGCGGACCGGCCGCCCAGTTTTCGTAGATGAAGAATTCCAGGGCTTCGGCAGCGGGAGCGGCTGGCTTGGTGATTAATCCGGCTTCGGTCGCGATTTTCTGCAGGCGCGAACGCGTGTCGCGGCGCATGGGCAGCAGAGGGAGACGGTAGACTTCTTCGATTTTGCCCATCATCGCGAGCACGGCCTTCACGGGCAACGGACTCGATTCGATGAAGTTGGCCTGCATGAGCGGCAAATATTTGCGCTGCAGGGTGCGGGCTGTGGTCCAGTCGTTCGCAAGAGCGGCGTTGGCAAGCGCCGCCATTTCGCGGGGAATTTCATTGGACGCGACGGAGACGACGCCAACGCCGCCGAGCGCGATGACTGGCAGCGTGGCCGCGTCGTCGCCGGAAAAAACGAGGAATGTTTCGGGAACGGCATGAATGGCTTCCGCAATCTGGGTCATGTTGCCGCTGGCTTCTTTCACGCCGACGATGTTGGGAACTTCGGCGAGACGTGCCAGAGTTGAGGGTTCGATATTTGCCGCCGTGCGGCCGGGGACATTGTAGAGAATGACGGGCTTGTCGCCGACAGCCTCGGCAATGGCTTTGAAATGGCGATACTGACCCTCCTGCGTGGGTTTGTTGTAGTAGGGCGAGGCCGTGAGGATGGCGTTGACGCCGGGACGGACGGCGAGTTCCTTCGCTTTCTCTACGGCTTCGTACGTGGAGTTTGATGTTGCGCCGGCAACGATCGGAACGCGTCCGGCAGCGACTTCGATCGTGGTGTCGGTGACGTAGAGCCATTCGTCGTGGGTGAGCGTGGGAGTTTCGCCAGTGGTGCCGCAGGGAACGAGAAAATCAATGCCAGATTCGATTTGCCAGGCGATCAAATTACGCAGGGCTGCGTCGTCGATGGAACCATCCTGATGGAACGGAGTGACGAGGGCGGTGCCGCAGCCGCGGAGTTGCATAGGAATAGGATAGCGCGGATGACAGTAGAGGGAAAATCGGAGAAGCAGGGTAACGAAGAGGAAGTGTCAAGCAGGCCGGCGAGCACGAAGCCGGGCTCGGCTTGGCGGACAGCTGAGCGGCACCGCGGTCGATTCGATTACAAGTCCCGATCTAATGAAATTCTGGGGATTTGATGCAAGCGGTCAGGGGCGATTGGCGCTCGATTTTTCGTTTGAGTTCCCCATGGTTCGAATAAGCTCGTCCAGCTGACTCTCAAGCGCGTTCAGTTTATCCTGTTCTTCCCGTAGTTGCTGCTCTGACTCAATTTCTGCGGTCTGGTGTTGCTGCACGATACTTCCTGCGATCTCAAGGTCAGACTTCACGTGCTTGATTCGATCTTGTAAATCGGCCTGTTGCTGGGGATTCTCTGCGCCGCTGAGTGCGTCCTCAAGCTGCTTGACCTGCGCTGCCAGTTCCTTCTGATGGACGTGGTCATCAACGAGTCTTTGGCGAGAATCGTTTAGTCGGTCCGAGGCTCGCGTAACCACTCCCTGTTGCATTTGAAAGCGAGCTAGCAAGATCTGCATGCTTTGAGCTCGATTCAGCGACACTCGTAAGTCCTGATGAAGTGCGCGCAGTTCAGTCAGTAAGGCCTGTAGCGTTTGAGCGTCGGATGAGGTGGCTTGGCCAAGGCCGTACGGCGAAATTCCCAACAGGGCAACCAGCCAGAATAGCGCTCGTCGCATATCGAGTCTCCTTTTTCTGTTTAAGAAACATACTTATAGTTCGCGCCACACGTCTTTGAAATCGTAGAAGCCTTTTTTGGCGGCGAGCCATTCGGCGGCCCGGACTGCGCCTTCGGCGAAGGCGCGTCGCGACTTGGCGTCGTGGCAGAGGTACATGCGATCGTGCTGAGATTCGAGAACCACTTCGTGCAGGCCGACGACTTCGCCTTCGCGGAAGGATGTGATTTCCAGATCTTCGCTCTTGCCACTGGACTCGCGGATTATTTGCCGGATGGCGATTGCGGTGCCGGAGGGAGCGTCTTCTTTTTGCGCATTGTGGCGCTCGAAAATTTGGCCAGAATACTCGTGTTGCAGGGCCGCGGCGGCGCTGCGGACAACATCGAGAAAGAGATTTACGCCGATGGAGAAGTTTGCGGCGTAGAGGAATCCGGTTTTGTGGTGATCGACTAGGCGGCGGACTTGATCGAGTTCTGTGTACCATCCGGTGGTGCCGACGACCATATTTTTTCCGGCATGTACGCAGGCTTCGATATTGGGGACGACACAGTGCGGGGTGGTGAAGTCGATGACGGCGTCGATGTCGCGAAGCTTTTCGGGACTGAGAGCGGCGCCATTTGCGTTCTCGCTGGAGCCGGCAGTTCGGATGTGATGTTTGCGCTCGGTGGCAACTTCGGCTACGAGCGATCCGGTTTTTCCGCGGCCTAGGAGGAGCAGATTCAAGACAAGAAGATTTAACCACAGAGGTCACACGGGAGCACAGGGGCAAAACAGGAAACCACACACTTTCGCGATGAGTCCAGCGGGGGCACCAATTGCTTTTCATCGGCGTGCGGAGGAATGCGTCCGCAGCTACGTCTGTCAGGCGAAGACTTCGGGGTCGAGGTCGGAGAAGAATGTTTTATGAAGGCGCTGAATTACTTCGGGGACTTCGTCCTCTTCGATGACGAAGGTCAGGTTGATTTCGGAGGCGCCTTGCGAGATCATGCGGATTTTCTTGTCGGCGAGTTCACGGAAAACCAGGGCAGCGATGCCGGGTGTATTGCGCAGATTTTCGCCCACCAGACAGACAATGGCTTTACGGCCTTCATACTTTACATCGGCCAGCTTGGCTAGATCGGCGGCCAGGGCGGGGATGGCCTGATTGGAATCGACGGTGAGCGAGACGCTCACTTCGGAGGTCGAGACTACGTCGACGGAAACTTTGTGGCGGTCGAACGCTTCGAAGATCGAGCGCAGGAAGCCGTGGGCGAGGAGCATGCGAGGAGCAGCCACATCGACGATGGTGATGCGTTTTTTGGCTGCGATGGCTTTGAAGATATTCTTGCCTTGCGGGGCGCGAGTGGTGATGCGCGTACCTTCGCAGGACGGGTTACGGGAGTTGAGGACGTAGACCGGAATATTTTTTTGGATGGCGGGCAGCACCGTCGCGGGGTGCAGGACTTTCGCGCCGAAGTACGCGAGTTCGGCAGCTTCGTCGAAGCTGATGACTTTGATGCGCCGCGCTTCGGGACAGATTCTAGGATCGGTGGTGAGGATGCCATCGACGTCGGTCCAGATCTCGATACGGTCGGCGCCCAGGCCGGCGCCGATGATGGCGGCGGAGAAATCGGAGCCGCCGCGGCCGATGGTGGTGGTGATTCCGGCGCGATTCGCGCCGATGAAGCCGCCCATGACCGGGACCTGCGCGCGATCTAACAGGGGTTGAACTTTTTGCTGCAGCCGAACATTGGTCTCTTCGTTTTGCGGCACCGCTTGCATGTAGGTGCTGTCGGTGACCAGGACGTCGCGAGAGTCGACATGGGCTCCGTTGAGGCCGCGGGCGGCGAACGCGGCTGCGACGATTTTGGCGGAAAGCATTTCGCCGAAAGCGGCCACGTGGTCGGTGGTGCGAGGCGTGATTTCGCCCACGGCGGAGATGCCGCGCAGCAGTTCGTCGAGGGCTTCGAAATCGGTGCCGAGTTCGGAGTGGAATTCGGTGAAGCGGGCGGTGCCGAGGAGTTCGCTGGCGGTATTGTAGTGGCGTTCCTGGAGTGAGCGGCAGAGTTTGAGCGCGGCCTTGCGCTCGCCTGCGCCGGCGGCCTTTGCCATGGTAAGCAAGGTGTCGGTGACTTTGGCCATGGCGCTGACGACGACCACTGGAGTCTGCGCAAGACGGCCCTCAACGATGGAAGCGACCCGGTCGATGGCTTTCGCATCTTCGACTGAAGTGCCGCCGAACTTCATGACAATCATGGGCGGTTCCGAATTTGGATTGTGAAAGCCTGCGCGCACTGATGGAAGCTGGCTGCGATGCGCGGGAGATCCTTCGCTCCGCCTGAAGAACGGCTACGCCCAGGATGACGCCATCGATTTTGAAGATGACGCCGCCTATTTTGAGAACGAAAAGATCGAGACTGCTCCGCGGTAACAGTGCAGTCGGCTATGCGGGCGCTCATCCCAGGTAGCCCTTGGCTTTCAAGAGTTCAGCGTTGAGGACCGCGGCTCCGGCTGCTCCGCGAATGGTGTTATGGGAAAGAACGGTGAATTTCCAGTCGAGCACGCCGCAGGGGCGAAGGCGGCCGACTGCGGTTGTCATGCCTGCGCCCAAGTCGACGTCGAAACGAGGTTGGGGACGATCTGGCGCTTCCAGATACACAACTGCCCGTTTGGGAGCGCTGGGTAATTTCAATTGCTGAGGCTCAGGTTTGTAGTCGTTCCACGCCGCGATGATTTCCTCGCGCTTCGCTTTCGTTTTCAGGCGAATGGAAACCGATTCGGTGTGTCCATCTTCGACCGCGACGCGGTTGCACTGGGCGCTCATGGCGAACGCGGCAGGAATTATTTTTGTTCCGTTGACCTGACCGAGGAGTTTCCTGGTTTCCTCTTCCATTTTCTCTTCTTCATTGCGAATGAACGGGATGACGTTGCCCAGGATATCGAGCGAAGCGACCCCGGGATATCCCGCGCCGCTGACGGCTTGCATAGTGACGGCCATTACCGCGTCGAGGACGAACTTCTGATGCAAGGGCGCAAGCGCGAGAACCAGTCCAATGGCGGAGCAGTTGGGATTGGTGACAACGTAGCCGCCCGATTTTTTGCGCCACGATTGCCCGTCGATGAGCTTGATATGTTCGCCGTTGACCTCGGGGATGACGAGCGGGACGTCTTGCTGCATGCGCAACGCACTCGAGTTCGAAACCACAGCGCATCCAGCTTCAGCGAAGCGCGGCTCCAGTTCCGCGGCGATGGATGCGTCGAGGGCGGCGAAGATTATTTTCGGTGCGCCTTCTGGCGTTGCGGGCGAGACCTTCATAGTGGCAATCGCCGGCGGAATTGGCGTCTTGAGCTTCCAGCGCGCGGCCTCGGCGTAGGCCTTTCCTTCGGAACGGTCCGACGCAGCGAGCCACGTTATCTCGAACCAGGGATGGGCCTCGAGCATTTGAATAAATCTTTGTCCGACGACGCCGGTGGCGCCGAGAATGCCAATGGAAAGTTTATGGTCCATAGAAATTGAGAATTCGAGTAAGTGGAATTCTATAACAGTTCAGGAAGAGGCCGAATGGAGGATGTCAGGCAAGGACGAAGAAAAGGTCGAAATTCGGCCTTTCGGTTTCAATCAGAGGGTGTGCTGGCCGGTGTGAAGTCCACTGCCCAAATGAGAGCAACTCGCGAGCCGGGGGACAACCTCCGCCGCGGCCTAACCGACTGCAGGGCGAGCTGCGATCTGCCGATAGAGCGTATGGAGGTTCCAGATGCCCGAACTACGGCAGAATTTTTTTACCAAAGAGTGGGTCATCATTGCTACCGAACGGGCCAAGCGGCCCGAAGAATTAGCCACACATCGCACGGGGCCCACGGTACCCGCGTTCGTTGAAAGCTGTCCGTTTTGCCCGGGGAATGAGAGCAAGACGCCTCCTGAGGTGTTCCGATATCCCGCGAACGGCGAGGCGTGGGCGGTGCGGGTGATTCCCAACAAGTTCGCTGTGCTGTCGAGTGATATCCAGCCCACGCGCAGTCTGCAACATTTGCGGCGACGCATTGACGGCTTCGGTTTTCACGAAGTGATCATCGAGCAGACCACTCCCGCTGCATGGCAATGTTGCCGGACGAACAGGTGGCCAGCATCCTGCGGGCCTACAAACAACGCTATCAGATGCTGAGCACCGACCATCGGGTGAACCACATCACAATCTTCAAAAATCATGGAACGGACGCAGGTGCGAGCATGCAACATCCGCACTCGCAGTTGATTGCGACGCCAATGATTCCGAGCCAGGTGCGCCACCGCTTGTTCGAGGCGCTGCGCCACTATGACGATGTGGGAGAGTGCATGTTCTGCTACATGGTGGCGCGCGAAGTCGAAGACCAGATTCGGATTGTGATCAAGAGCGAACGCTTCGTGGCAATGGAGGTGTTGGCTTCCGCCACGCCCTTTGCTACTCACATTTTTCCCCTGCGCCACATGGCGAGCTTTGGCAATATCTCAGAAATGGAAGTGACCGATCTGGCGAGAGTTCTGCGAACCTTGTTGGCGAAAATCTATGTCGGGCCGGAGAATCCCGACTTGAACTTCACGGTACGAAGCGGGCCGGCGGAGTATGGCGGGGCGCGGCACTTCCATTGGTATGTCAGCGTGATTCCACGTTTGACGCGCGTAGCCGGGTTTGAGTTGGGGTCGGAAATGTTCATCAATACGGTTTTGCCGGAGGCGGCCGCAGAATTCTTGCGGAAAGTAACTGTTGAGAAAGTGGCGGGAGCGGGGGCGGGTAGTATGGGTTTTGTCCTAGCTTATAGCGAGTTAGACGATCGCGGGAATCAGAAATAATCGCTACGGCCTGTGGGTTTCTTGAGCGCGGAAAGGATATTCCGAGAGTGGGCCGAATTTCTTTTTTTCGCTGTAGAGGTGCCAGCGACGCAGAACGATGCGCAGGCTCGCCATAACCGGGATGGAAAGATAGATGCCCAGGATGCCGGCCACTTCGCCTCCAGCCATAACACCGAAGATGGCGGCCAGGGGGTGAAGTTCCATGCTCTCGCCCATAATGCGAGGGGAAGAGACGTAATCCTGGAGCAATCGCCACATGCCCAGAAAGACAATCAGAATGAGCCAGTGAGGATAGCTTAACAGCAGGGCGACGCTAACAATGACCAGCGCGGCGGCCAGAGGACCGACCACCGGAATGAACTCTAACAGCCCGCCGAAAGTACCTAGAACGAGCGCGTAAGGAACCCGCATGATGCCGAGAAAAGCAGAATAGACAATCAGTGTCATTGCCGCCAGGATCAGTTGTGCGCGAATGAAATGGGCGAGCATCTGATTCAGATCATTCAACACGTTTTCCAAAAACTCGCGCTGTGGCCGAGACTGCACGGACGAGAGCAGGAAGTCGCTGAAAGAACGACCGTCCTTCAGGAAGAAAATGGAAAGCAGCGGCACCACGAAGAAAAGCCAGGCTTGCTTGGCGACGTCGGCGACGCGCAGTCCAGTGCGCTGCGCGAATTGGCTGATTTCGTCGCTATGTGTGACCAGGAACGATTGCGCCAGCAGTGTATATTTCTCGTTCCACCCGTGCTCTTCCCCGAGTTGCTCGGCGAGTTGGCCGGATTTGAGTTGGGTCAGCACACTGGGCAGGGATTGCCCCAATTTCGCGCCTTCTCTTGTAACCTTAGGGCCAACCACCACAAAAAAAATCACGACCAGCGCAGCTAACAGAGCGTAGATGACTGCAATTGCCAGCACGCGGCTGCGCAACAAAATCTCGAAGCGATTCACCAGCGGGCTCATCAGATAAGCGAAGAAGATGGCGAAGAGGAAGGCAACCAAAGTTTCGCGGGCAACGTAAAGAAAGCCCAAGGCCAGCGCAAAAAGCAGCACCGTGACCAGAACCCGCGCCGTACGTGAGTCAGCCAGCAGCAATAAGTTGACCAGAGCGATCTCGATTCCGCCGCCGGGCGGGCACAGCTTTAGTCCCGGACCACTTCCGTGTTATCGGCGGAAATCGCCACTCGTATCAGTTTAAACTGATCTCGATCATCTACCCACAGGGCCCACTCGAAATCTTCCCCGGTCAGGTTCAGGCGCAGTAATTCGCGCTCGACGCCGCGGACGGTGGTTTTTTCTTTGCCTACGAGTTGCAGGCGGACGCTAATGGAGATATGGGCTTGAGGAACGAGTGCGCCAAACTGAGCCGGACCTTGCTGACACTTCAGATTCCCGCCCTCGGGATGACAGGCCGCACCAAGATAGCGCCAAGCCAGCACTTCCCGGTGGATAAAGAAATTGTTATCGAGAATGGCGGTGGTACTGGGGAGAAGAAATGGCTGTTCGGCGGGTTTACCGCTGCCGCTGCTGTCCATTTTTTCGAGTAAAAAATCGTTGCTGGGAGCCACGCTCAGGGAAGCTCCGGAAGCCTGGCTCCATTCGTAGCGAAGCAACTCGCCGCTGGGAGTCATGTCCAGTTCCGATTTCTGAGTGGGGACGTTGGCTCCAGCCACTTCCTGGAATTGCGATTTGATGCTGCTGGCGCCGTTTTGCTGCTCGATCTTGAAAGTCTCGGTTGCTACCCGTTGACCCTTGACGAAAATGCCGAATGAACCAGAGTCGACCAGTTGGGCCGCAGGGGGTTTGTTCTTATCTTTCTTGTCGGATTTGCCGGACGCCGGAGCGCCAGAGAGAGCTGCGAGGCATGCGACCAAGAACACGGCTGCGGCGCGGCCCGGAAGACGTTCAAAGCTCACTCAGCTTCTCCTTGTTCCGTACGCATCGCGAGTGCTCTCAAACCAAGCCTTTCGGCAATTTCTGCAGCAATCGTTTCCACGGATTTTCCCTCAGTGTCGAACCGTTTGTCGGCCGTTTTGTAGAAGCGTAGCCGTTCTTTGTGCAGCTCCCGAAAACGATTCTCGCTGCTCTGTAGCGGTCTCTGTGTGTCCATGTTCCTCTGCTCAACACAGCGCCGCCATAGCTCCGGGAGTGATGCATTCAAAAAAGCCGTCAGAATTCCGCTCTCTCGTATTACCTTGTGGTTCTCGGGTTGTACGAACGTTCCGCCGCCGAGGGCCACGATTTTGTAGACTCCGCCACGTAACTCGTTGAGTAGCTCTTGCAAGACCTCATGCTCAGCTCGGCGAAACTCGGTTTCTCCCGAATCGCGGAAAATTTCTGCCACCGTGCGGCCTTCGTGCGCTACGATGCGATCGTCGAGATCTTCAAAGACCCAATTCAACCGCTGTCCGAGGGCCCGGCCCACACTCGTTTTTCCGGCGCCCATGAACCCGACTAGAAAAACAGCATTGTTCCTGGCAACAGGGGCCGGCGCGGACAACCGTCTTGGCTGAACGCGAGCGACTGGCTTTACCTTCGCCGTTTTTCCAGCTTTCTTCAAAAGGTAACCGCTAGCTGCTGGCCCTTGCACGGACAAAAAAGCGTCCCAAGCATCGTTTCTAAGCTAGAAGTTCAATTCTTTAATTATTTTGCAGTGCGTTTGCTGAGGTGGATTTTACCACTGAAGCTGCGCAGTACCACGGTCGATGAGAACGCAGCTCGCCCCATGGTACCCCAGAAGGCACTTCCTTCTTTGATGACGAACCAAGTGTGGGCTCGAGGCTGGAGAGGAATATCGTCATGTACTTCACCGCGCACCGAGCGCGCGCTTACGTCGGCCGAGGTAGTTTCAGGCACCATGGCTTCAATGTTGCCGCTGTGACTAGTGAGCCGGTATTCGCCGCGGTCACCAAAATCGCCAATGTAGTTGATGTTGCCGCTGGTGGAGATGACTTGAACTAAAGGGCCGGTGACGCCGTTGAGCGTGACTCCGCCGCTCAAGGAATCAACTTCTACGTGGCCGTCTTGCACATTGGTAAGAGTTACAGGGCCATTCAGTGTTTTTATGTGAACGTGCGCCCCAGTGATGTCGCGGATTTCGACTGTGGCTGCGGCGCCTTCGAGGGTCACATCCCCATGAAGTCTTTCTGCGCGCAGTGGCCCGGTGCTGGAGTGGAGGGTGATGCTGGCATCGGCGGGCACAAGGATTTCGTAATCCACGCGTCCGGATTGAGCATCAGCGCCGGGCAGCAGGTGAGACTGGATCTCGACCCGATTGCCGACAAGATTCTTGTCCACCTCGACTTTGTCAGAATAGAGCAGAGCATTGATCACGACGACGCTGGAAGTGGTGGGTTTGACCGAGATGGAACCGTATGGGTTGTTGACGGAAATTCCCGCCTTCGGACCCACGCTAAAACGATATTCCTTACGGGTCTGGGCCAGCATTGTATCGGCTAGCAGCGTCCCGGTCAGCATGGCACCGATCGCAAGCAGTTCGATGGTGCGCCCGGTGATCAACGCCCGTCGGCTCACTAAGGCCCGTCCGCTCATTAAGACTCCCGAATGCCCCTGTCGGTCCGCGCCAGCATAAGCTGGGCGGGTCGAGAATTCCTTACATTACGGCAAAGAACGATCCATCGCCAACTCAAAAAGCATAGCCTTTTGCTGATAGGCTTCCATCAGCGAGCGGCGAGCTTCGTCATCGTTGGGATTGGCAACGACCACGGCTTTTGCGTCCCGTATGTATTCATTCACGCGGCGAAGATTGTCGGCATACTGAGCCTTGACGGCCGGCGATTGTTCGGCGACTTCCTGCAACAAATCGTCATCATTCAGGCCGCCAATTTCCTGATCGGAAGGAGCCGATGGGAGAGGTGCGGTAACGCTGGCGAGTTGGTGCACCAGGGAATGCTGGCGGACATAGAGGCCTACGGTGATGAGCAAAGCTGCGGCTGCCGGAACCATCCAACGCGCCCAGGCCCAGCGACTGCTGATGGAGGGCAGAAGGGATCGGCTCGCTCGCTGAGGGCGAATGATCCCCTCCTGTCGCAAAGCACTTTCAATGGATTTCCAGACGTGAGGGCCAGGTTCGTCGTTCGCGCGAAGCTCGACAGCCGTGGAAGCAATAAGAATCAATTCCGTGACCAGAGTGGAGCACTCTGGGCAATTTTTCAGATGATCCCGCTGTTCGGGGCTTCTGCCGTCTTCGACCTCTGCCAGGCTCGCCTCTAACTCAACACAATTCATACTGCTCTCCCCAAGCCTCTGTCGAAAGTACTGCCATTCAGAACAGTGGCAGCACGATGCCGCCGCTGAAGTTATTGCCGTGGCCGGTCTACGCCGGCTCACGTGACCTAAAAACTTAGATGCCGTTTATACCGTACCCGCGCCGTTCAAGAAGCCTTTTCTACGCGCTTCATCTTGAGCAAATCGCGCAACTTCATGCGTGCCTTGTGCAGTTGTGACTTGCTGTTGCCGATAGAGCAACCGACGATGGTTGCGATCTCATTATGTTCGTAACCTTCAACGTCGTGAAGAACAAAAATCGTGCGATAACCGGGAGGGAGATCGTCGACTGCCTTCTGCAACTGCAGCCGGTCAATCGATCCGGCTAACGCCAAATCATCTGCCCCGAAATCTTTCTTGGGCGTATCTTCTTCACCACTCTGCGTGGTTTCTTCGAGCGAAACCACGGGAAGGCTTTTTTTCCGTAGGTGCATCAGCACTACGTTTACTGAGAGCCGATGCAGCCAGGTCGAAAACGCCGATTCGCCCCGAAACGTTCCTATCTTACGGTAAAGCTGCAGAAACGCTTCCTGCGTCAAATCTTCGGCTTCGGCCGTATTTGCCGTCATGCGCAGGCAAAGTGAATAAACTCGTCGCTTATGCTTCTCGTATAGGCCTTGAAACGCGTGAGCGTCTCCTTGCTTGGCCTTTTCGATGAGCTCGGCTTCGTTCGAGTCGTTGCCTTGCCGTTGTGCTGGGTCGGTCAAGATGCCTTTTCCGGCCGCACCCCGTGAGATGCGGCTAACTATCTTTGCGTTGTATGGCTTGCGGGTTGTTCCCCGCGAAACTAAGGTAATGTTTGTATTCAGAATATCGGAGCCATTCTACCGATCTTGGGATTTTTGTGTGCGAAGCTTCTCCTCGCGAAATCCTTTGCTTACTCAGGGTTGAACCAAACTCTTATCAGAGTAACAAACCCGATTCCAAATTTAGAGTCGCGATCTTCGGAAATCGGGAACTTTATCGAAGCTAAAAAGCCTCATGGTGCAAACTTAAGATGTCAGTTGGCAAGAATTGAGACGGTATTCAACCGGTGTCCGAGCGATTTTTGCGCCTCTCGGCAGGAAATCGGCGTCACCGAAAGTCCGGGACGCAAGACATCCGAATACCCAGCGCGCAAGCTGCCGAAGTTTGAACTCGCGTGATCACGAACAGGCTTGTAATTCAACAGGCTTGTAATTCAAAAAGAGCAGTAGAAGCCAGCTTCTGGCTCCTCGCGGAACGCGAACCTGCCCCAAGCCACCAGCCTTTCCAACCTCGGGCGCGTTCGCGAAGCTTGGCCGAAAACCACCACAGCTGGCTGAACTGGGCCACCGGACGAGCGAGTGATGCATGGCTGGCCGGGCGGTCTTGATCTTAACAAATTAAAAACAATGTACTTAAAAATGCCGACGGCGCTTCCGTGTTGGCCTTTGGGCTGCACCCAGCCAAACAACGCGTTCGACCCCGGACTTGGCTGTCGGTGCTCAAACAGCTGAACGGGCAATTCCATCCCTAAGGAGTATCTCCCATGCGTTTCCGGACCTACAGTCTGTTCTTTGCCTGTCTGCTTGCCATTGCTCTTGCTCTTGCGACCCTGGGCTGCAACAACACATTGAATCCTTTGTGCGGAAGCGCCCGGCCGGCGCCACTCATCGGTTCAATATTACCGAGTACATTGACTTTCGCTCAGGTGCAGGATGGCCCGATTCTTATTGTGAATGGCAGCAACTTTGTTTCAGCAACGGTCGTTGTGATTAACTCGACGCCTTTGGCCACGACGGTGGTCAGCCCTCAGCAGTTGCAAGTGAAGCTTTCTTCCGACGTAATTTCAGGTCCAGGTACGGAAAAGGTGATGGTGCAGACTCCCAGCGGAAATTCTGGAGACGTTGGCTGTACGAGTGGGGGGAATAGCAGTGTGCTCAATTTGACGGTCAATTAGCCCTGGCTCAGGACTAAGGCGAGCCATTCGCGGCACCGGCGGGGTTATTGATGAGATCGCCCGTGGTCATCTAGCTCCCGATGTAACGGGCGTAGAGGCTGCGGGCGATCGCTGTATCGGTGGTCCCTTTGATGATGGCACGGCCATCGGGAAAGAGGGTCATCTCGTAGGGGTCATGCCAGAACTTCAGGACAAATTCGTTGTGGCGGACAGTGCCGTGGGGTTGTAGGCGGCGGCCCATCTCGGCGAAATCGATAGGCCGTTGGCGCTCATGAATTTGCACGGAATTTCGGCCGCACAAAGTTATGTGTGGCCGGCCCTCGCCGGCGAGATGGACTAGATCGCGCTGATCGCAGGCGCGGCAACCGAGACGCGGCGTGGCGGCCGAGATTTCAGCGTGTTCATTTGTCCACACATCGAAAGAAAGCAGAGTTCGCCGCAGCTCAGGAGAGTCCGCACCGGCGATCAAGATTTTGAGCGCTTCGGTGGCGGCGATGGAGGCGACAAGGTTTACAGCCGAGTTAAGGATGCCGGAGGTCTCGCAGGTCTCCACCATACCTCGTGGCGAGTCCGGAAAAACGCAGGCTAGACATGCGGTTCGACCCGGCACGATATTCAAGGTCACGGCGTAGCTTCCAACCGCCGCGGAATAGATCCATGGCACAGAATGGTCGATAGCGTAGTCGTTGAGAAGATAGCGCGTTTCAAAATTATCTGTGCCGTCGAGGACCAGGGACATTCCTTCGAGGAGGTCTTGAATGTTCGTCGGAGTGAGATCGTCCACTTTTGGTTGAACCGTAATTTCGGAATTGAAAGCAGCAATTTTTCTGGCAGCGGCAATGGCCTTGGGCAAAGATTCCGCAGCATCTTTTTCGTCGAAAAGCGACTGACGCTGCAGATTGCTGGGTTCGACATAATCGCGATCGATGATGCGAAGCGTTCCTACTCCGGCGCGAGCCAGCAAACTGGCGAGGGCGGACCCGGTGGCGCCGCAGCCCACGATTGCCACTCGCGCTACCGCGAGTTTTTCCTGACCGTGCTGGCCGACGCCGCGAAAGAGAACCTGGCGGGAGTAACGGTCAGCGACGGAGGCATTGGACTGCGAAATTGCGCCTGATTGTGAACGCTGTGCCAAAGAGGTCACCAGTGTAAGGGCGTAAAACCTTTATTATAAGTGGCTGGCCAGCGGGTAAATGATTTCCGAATGTTGAGTTCGATTTAGTGGCCCCGGCCTGCGACCGTACAACGACAGCCAGATGCAAACCATCGAAATCAAATAGCGTTGCGCCCAAGGACACGTTTGCTGAAACCGTACGCGAAACTCCTCACTGCGATGATGTTGCTGTGGACGATAGTCGTGGTGGCGGAGAATGCGTCGTGGGCTGCGGCAGTGTTGCAGGAGGCTCAACTGCCCCCGCCTGGCGGGGTTTCTGCATACGAAGGAAAGATTGTTCAATCGATTGAGGTTTCCGGTTTGGGCGAACGGGATCGCCAGCACATTTTGCAACTACTGCCGCAGAAAGTAGGAGAACCGTTGCAACGCGGGAAAGTGAGCGACAGCATTCGCACCTTGTATGCGACCGGGCGCTTCGCCGACATCCAGGCAGAGGTAGCCCCATCGGGCGATGGAGTTGCGCTCACGTTTACAACGTCGGCTAACTTTTTTGTGGGGGCGGTGCAGGTAGAGGGAGCTCCGGCCCATCCCAATGCCAACCAGATCGTGAACGCGTCGAAGTTGCAGTTAGGAGAGATGTATGGGCAGGAAAAATTGCAGCGCGCTCTCGAAAACATTCGGCAACTCATGCAGGAGAACGGCTACTACCGGGCGCGAGTGACCGCGGAAAGCATGTCAAATGCGGTCACGCAGCAGGTAGATATTCTTTTTCATATCAGCCGCGGTGAACAAGCGCGCGTCGGCGAGGTGAAAGTTACGGGCACTTCCGGAATGTCGTTAATCGAAGTGCAGGATACCGCGCATATGAATCGCGGGGACCGGGTTGCAGCCGAGCGTGTGAGGGGATCACTGCAACGGCTGCGCAAGAAATTCCAGAAGCAGAATCGAGCACTGGCGCAGGCCTCGATCGCCGAGCAGCTCTACCACCCCGAAACGAATCGCGTCGACTTCACTTTTCAGCTCGATCCGGGTCCAGTGGTGGTCATTTACGCGCGCGGCTACCACGTCAGCCGCGGCGTTATGAAACGGGAGATCCCAGTTTACGAAGAGGACGCAGTTGACGATGATTTGCTGAACGAAGGGAAAAGAAACCTGGTTGACTACATGCAAACGCGCGGTTACTTCGATGCCAAGGTAGGGATTCTGAAAGAAAGTGATTCCAAGACCTTGCGCGTGATCTACCAGATTGATCCCGGAGCGGTTCACAAGCTTGTGCTGCTGGAGATAACCGGCAACAAGAATTTTCTGGATACGGCGAAGCTGCGATCGTATCTTCAGATTCGGCAGGCAAGCCGCTTTGCAAGCCACGGCCGTTATAGTGCGGACTTGCTCAAGAGTGACGTTGCGACGTTGGAAGCACTGTACCACTCCAGCGGATTCCGGCAGGTCCAAATTCAAACTCAGGTCGACGACAATTACCATGGATCTGAAAACAGACTGGCAGTTCACATTCATATCGACGAAGGAGTCCGGACCCGGGTCGGCGAATTGCACGTTGTGGGTACGGAAAAAATTGCTGCCGGCGAACTTCCTGAGCTGACCACGCAGCCCGGACAACCGTATTCCGAAGAAGATCTGGCAAACGATCGGGAAAGGATTTTGAATTTTTATTTTGATCATGGCTTTCCCAATGCCTCCCTGGAGATTACCAGCAAGCCTTCGCCCCAGGATGCGACCCGAGAAGATGTAACCTACACGATCCAGGAAGGAGAGCGCTTTACGGTAAATCGCGTGATGGTTGCAGGGACTGAACACACACGCGACTACGTCGTAAACCGCGAGTTGCAAGTGCACGAAGGCGAAGCGCTCAGCCAGCAGGATCTGCTGACTACACAAACCCGGCTTTACAATCTGGGAATTTTCAGTCAAGTGGACACCGCGGTACAGAATCCAGAAGGAACCGATCCGCAAAAAAATGTTCTGGTGCAGGTGCAGGAAGCGAAGCGCTATACCTTCACGTACGGACTTGGATTGGAGTTTGAAACCGGTTTGCCGGCGGGGGAAACGGCGCCCCAAGGGACGACCGGCGTTAGTCCCAGAGTGGAATTTGATGTGACCCGACTGAACGTCGGCGGTCGCGATCAAACCCTGACATTCCAGTCTCATGTGGGATATCTGCAACAGCGTGGACTGATCAGCTACGCCGTTCCCAAGCTATTTGACAACGATAAATTCAAGCTGATCTACACCATTTTTTACGACAACAGTTTGGATGTGGCCACGTTTACCTCGCAACGACTGGAAGGCAAAATCGACCTGCGACAACAATTCGGAAATTCCGGAATTGGACCGGGAACGCGTGCGGGAACCAATTCGATTACCTATCGCTGGGATTTCAGATTGGTGAAGGCCAGCCATTTCGCGGAGGGATTCAACCCCGGCGAAATCGCGCTGCTCTCGCTTCCGGCGCGTGTTGCCGGCCCGGGTTTCACCTTTATCCACGATAAACGGGACAATCCCCTGGAAAGTACCAAGGGCAGTTATTTCACCCTGGATGCATTTGCATCGTCCACTTCCTTTGGCTCGGAAGCGGATTTCGGCCGTGCGCTGGGGCAGTATTCCACTTACTATGCGTTTGCAGGAGAAGGTAAGGCGGGACATCAGTTCGTTTTTGCCCGTTCGACGAGCATCGGCCTGCAGCAGCCCTTCGGCGGAACGAGAGTGGTGCCGCCAGGGGCCTGTCCGCTCAACCCAAATACGGGTGAGACGGTGTGTGAGGGAATTACTTTGATTCCTCTGCCGGAGCAATTCTTTGCTGGCGGAGGAAACTCCCATCGCGGATTCGGGCTAAATCAAGCGGGCCCTCGAGACCCGTCGTCAGGGTTTCCGGTTGGCGGAACGGCGCTTTTTGTTAACAATCTTGAACTGCGTTTTCCCGAGACCACGCTTCCTTATCTCGGGGAAGGGTTCGGTTTTGCCATTTTTCATGATCTGGGGAATGTGTTTACCGCGCCGCACGATATGTTGAAGGGATTGATGCGTTGGCATCAGCCAAATCCGGTGCAGTGTTTGCTGACCGGTGGTACAACGAACTCTCAGTGCTATACCCAATTCAATAACTCCGGATATGATTACACCTCACAGGCCCTCGGAGTAGGATTGCGTTACAAGACACCCATCGGCCCGTTGCGTTTTGACTTTGGGTACAATCTGAATCCGACCCGCTATTTTCAGGCGCTTCCGTTCGATACACAGGGACAGCCGGTGACTTTTGAGACCCAGCGCCTGAGGCATTTCAACGTATTTTTCAGCATAGGCCAGCCATTCTGATGCGTAGAGTTTTTAGGAATAAGACGGTTGCGGTGGTGGCGCTCGCGGTATGGATGAGCGCGTGGATGATACCGAGCGTGTGCGCGGGCGAGGTGATTGATCGCATTGTGGCCACGGTGAACGGACACATCATTCTTCAGAGTGACTGGGACGAAGCGTTACGCTATGAGGCTCTGCTCAATGGTCGCGCGCTCAACGAATTTACCGACGATGATCGCCGGGCCGCGCTCGACCGCCTGATCGATCAGGAGCTGCTGGCGGAACAGCTGAAGTCTGCTTCTTTCCCTCAGGCATCGGAGTCCGAGGCTGCAGCGCGGGTTGCGGAGGCTCGGAAACAGTACGGCGAGGCTGCAACCGACGAGGGATGGAAGGCCGTGTTAAGTCGCTTTGGGATATCGGAAAAAGACCTGGTTTCGCATGTGCAGCAGCAAATCGATCTCATGCGGTTGGTCGACGCCCACCTGCGTCCCGCCGTGCAGATCGATTCCAAGACGATTGAAGCCTATTACCGAGACAAGTTTATTCCGCAGTTGAAACAATCCATCGTTGCCGAGGTTCCTTCGGCCGAGGTCGCCTCCAAAATCCGCGAGGTTCTTACCCAGGAGAAAGTCAACGAGCTGATGATTTCTTGGCTGCAGTCCTTGCGCTCGGAAAGTAAGGTCAGCGTGCCTGGCGCAAGCGGTGCGGTCGATGGAGTCCAGTCGCGGTGAAGCAGGCTATCGCCAGAGCTCCGCGCTGGTGGAAACTTTTGCTTCTTGTCATCGCAGTCGGCGTAGTTGCCCTGCTATCCGCTTTTTGGTACTCCACCACAGATTCCTTTCAGGCTTACGTACGCAGGCGGGTGGTCGCTGAAATTGAGCGCATCACCGGAGGCCGCGCGGAAGTGGGCGGCTTCCACGTCGTTCCTTTTCATATGCAGGTCGAACTGCGCAACATTACCGTACACGGAAAAGAAAATGCCGGCGAACTTCCCCTGGCACACGCCGACAGTCTAGTCGCGCATCTGAAAGTTATTTCATTTCTGCGCACCGAGTTTGGCTTTCATTCGGTAATCCTCGATCATCCGCAGATGCATGTCGCAATAGGGCCTGATGGGGGCACGAATGTTCCCAAACCGCGGCCACGCGAAAGTATTTTCGAAAAAACTCCAACGGAGCAACTGTTTGCGCTGTCCATCGATCAATTTTCCGTGCGCAACGGAGAGATGCTGTGGGCGGACAGAAAAATCCCCCTGGATTTCGACGTACACGACGCTGATTTGCACGTGGATTACTCTTACCTGCGCCGCCGTTATGAAGGCCGGCTCACAGTCGGCAAAGTCGATACGGCGATCCAGGATCTCCGCCCGTTCTCGTGGATGACGACGGTCGATTTCGGCTTGGCGACGAACTTTGTGGACATCAAATCGTTGCAATGGAACTCGGGACGGTCATCTTTGCAGTTGATTGGCCGGGTCAGTGATTTTCGTAATCCGCAGATTAGCGGGAACTACGACGCTCACATCGATCTGGCCGAGGCCGCAGCGATTACTCGCCAGCGAGAGGTAAGAGCAGGCGTTGCTGAGATTAAAGGCAGCGGCCGCTGGTCATTGGATGAGTTCAGCAGTTCAGGGACACTGGCATTACGCGATGTGGGCTGGCAGAACAATCAGATTGTAGTTAAAAGAGCGAGTGCGACTTCCGAATACTCGATAACAGAGGAGCAGATCAAGTTATCGAAGCTGGAGGGAAAGTTGTTTGGCGGAAGTTTCACCGGCGATGCGTTGATCGAAAACTGGTTGCACAGTGTTCCATTGACGACTGCGGGCAAAGCGAAGAAGGGCACGGAAGACCTTCCGGTAGTCAGCGCAGCGCGGCCGCCAGCTAAAAAGGGCGTGAAAGCGAAACTGCCTGGTGTACAAAATGGTGCAGTGCATCTCCACCTGCGAGATTTTTCAGCCGCGGAGATGGCCGTTGCACTAAGTGTACGTGCACATCCGCTGCGCGGTTTTCGCCCCGCGGGTATGGCGAATGGGACGGCAGACGGATTCTGGAAAGGTTCAGTTAGAAATGTTGACGTGAGATTCGCCGTGGACGTGAATCCGCCATTGCATCCTGCAGAGGCAGAAATACCGCTGACGGCTCATACTCAAGGTACCTATCGCGTCGGAACTGACTCGCTGGAACTGGCTCAGTTCAACTTATCGACGCCAGCGTCGCATATCCAAGCGTCGGGAATTCTGGCCACTACTTCGACACTGCATTTTTCCGTTTCAACTTCCAGGCTCGAAGAATGGCGTCCTCTGGTGACCGCGCTGGGCGGGCCTGCTAACCTGCCGTTTCGGCTTGACGGCAAGGCGACGTTCAATGGTGTTGCCGAGGGTTCGTTTTCTGAGCCGACCGTTGCCGGGGCCCTGGTTGCGACCGACTTTGAATTCACCATGCCGGCGACCTCGCGCACGCCCGCGCAACAAGTCCACTGGGACTCCCTTGCGGCCGGCGTTCAATTCTCTTCGAGCGAGCTAACCCTGCGTGGGGGAACCTTGCGGCGAGGAGATACCAGGGCCGACTTCGAGTTTGGCGCCGTTCTGCAGGGGGGTGAGTTTGGAGAAAACAGTCCCTATACTGCGCGAGTGAATCTGCACAATGTGGATGTGGCATCAACCGCGGCGCTGGCGGGTTTTGATTATCCAGTCTCAGGAACGGCAGACATTTCGCTGCAGGTTGCGGGCACGCGCGTGCACCCTCGGGCGCAAGGACACATTCATGCCGAGAATGCCTCCGCGTATGGAGAAGCGATCGAAAAGTTCGATGTGGACCTTCATCTTGCCGGCAGCGATACGGCACTCGAAAATATTCATCTGACTCATGAGGACGCCTCCATTTCCGGGAGTGCGGCTTACATGGCGGCCACGCGCGGCTTCAGGCTTGACCTGGGCGGAAAAAATTTTGACCTCTCGCGAATTCGCCAGATTCAGCTGCCCCCCCTGCCCATGGAAGGCCGTGCCGATTTCGCCTTACAGGGATCGGGCACGTTAGATGCCCCCGTGATTGGCGCATCCGTTCACATTACTAACCTCACGCTGGATCATGAACTGACCGGCGGACTTGACTTCGAGGCAACAACCAAGAACGGTCAGTTGAGTTTAAGAGGGCACTCCGAATTTCCCCGGGGAACACTTTCGGTCGATGGAAGCGTCGGCATGCACGGCGATTATCACGCGAAGATTACCGTGCAGTTGGATCATGTCGATCTGGACGCGCTGTGGCGCGCTTACTTGGGAAAAGAGCTTACCGGACATTCCGCATTTGGCGGAACGGTGACGATGCAGGGGCCTTTACGCTATCCGCGTAAGTGGACTTTGACCGGAAGCGCGACCGATGTGGCCATCGATGTGGAATATGCCAAGTTGCATAACCAGGGGCCAATGCCTTTTACCTATGCCGATCAAACGATTTATATTGCCCCGGCTCATATGGTCGGTGAGGGAACGGACATTGTTGGACATGGGTCGATTCGATTTACCGGCGCACAGGAACTCGATCTCTCGGCAGATGGGCAAATTGACCTCAAGACGCTGGGTAGCATGGTTCCGAATCTCAACGCTTCCGGGACGGCGACGATTCGTATGACGTTGGGCGGGACGTTGACTGATCTGCTTCCACAGGGTAGCGCCGAAGTCAAGAACGGAACCGTTAATTATGAGGGATTGCCGAGCGGTTTGAGCGAGATGAACGGAACCTTGACGTTCACGAAGAATCAAGTCCACATTGATCAACTCAGGGCGCGAACTGGCGGCGGAACGTTGGACATGAAAGGCAACGTCACCAATTACAACCGGGAACTCAATTTCAACTTCACGGCTCTGGGGAAAGACGTACGCTTGCGCTATCCGCCGGGTGTAAGTTCGACGGCGACTGCGGAATTGCATTGGGTTGGAGGCCGCTCCGCATCGCTGGTTTCTGGGGATGTGCTGGTCACAAAGCTGGCGGTGACGCCGGGGTTTGATTTTGGTTCATACCTGGAACGTAGCCGGCAGTCTGCCGCGATCACACCGGCAAATTCACCGCTGTATAACGTGAAGCTGGATGTAGCCGTTCATACGGCGCCCGAACTTCAAATGAAGACGGCAGTGGCGCGGCTTTCCGGCGATGCTGATTTGCGTCTGCGTGGATCGGTGGCGCGCCCCAGCGTTCTGGGCCGCGCCGACATTCTCGAGGGCGACGCAACTTTCAATGGAATCAAATTCCGCCTGGAGCGCGGAGATATTACGTTTGCCAATCCGGTGGCAATTGAACCTCAGGTCAATTTACAGGCTACGACGCACGTGCGAAATTACGATCTTGACGTTACGGTAACGGGAACCCCGGAGCGGCTGGCGGTGAACTATCGCTCAGAGCCTCCTTTGCCTAAGTCTGACATCATTGCCCTACTTGCCTTGGGCCGCACCAGCGAAGAGTCGGAGCAGTTGCAGGAGCAGTCGGGGCAGCAGGCGTTCACCGACGAAGCGACCAATCTGATCATCAGTCAGGCGATCAACTCGACGGTCAGCAGCCGCATGCAAAAACTTTTCGGAGTGAGTCGCATCAAGATCGATCCGCAAGGTCTGACGACCGAAACCAACCCGACGGCGCGCGGTCCTCAGGTCACCATCGAGCAGCAGTTCGCCAACAACGTTTCTCTTACCTACAGCACGAATGTGTCGCAGAGTTCGCAGCAAATCATCCAGGGCGAATATTACGTCAACCGCAACGTTTCCGTGGTGGGCACGCGCGATCAAAACGGCGTAGTCAGCTTCGACGTCCGCGTTCGGCAGCGCAAGAAATAGAATGGTTGTGATGTGGAAGCGATGCATGAATTCCTCTGGCGAAAACAACACATTTTCCATTTTGCGGCAGCGCATGGTCGAATCCCAGCTGCGCGCGCGCGGCATTGGCGACGAGCGTGTACTCGCGGCCATGTTGCGGGTGCCGCGTCACGAATTCGCGCCGGAACGTTATCGCGATCAGGCGTATGACGATCATCCTTTGCCGATTGGCGAAGGGCAGACGATCTCCCAGCCTTATATCGTGGCGCGCATGCTGGAATCCTTGACGCTTTCACCCGTCGACAAAGTTTTGGAGATTGGCACTGGATCCGGTTACCTGACGGCGCTACTCGCAGAATTGGCTGCGGAAGTTTTCTCCGTGGAGCGACATGCCATTTTGGCGGATGCGGCGAGAAACTTGCTCACGGTCATGGGATACAACAATGTGACCGTGATTGTGGGCGATGGCAGTCGGGGTTTGATTGAACGAGCGCCTTACGACGCCGTCATTGTTTCGGCTGCGGCAGCCGAGGTTCCAGGCGCGCTGCTCGAACAATTGGCCGAGGGTGGGCGATTGATTATTCCTATCGGAACCACGGATTCACAGCAGCTGCAATTAATTCGCATGGAGAACGGCGAACCGCGAACTTCGTTGCGTGAACTCTGCCGCTTTGTTCCGCTGGTTTCTGGAAATGCGAATTAACCCTTGGCGGCGAGACAGCGGTATTTCCCCCTGCGAGTAGCATCTAACCTTCTGCATTACAATTTACCTGTGCCCATCTTGCACAACTTGCGCGTGTCGCTGGAGATGATCAAGTGGGAGCATTCTATATTCGCCCTCCCGTTTGCGTTGTGCGGAGCCATGCTCGCGGCCGGAGGATTTCCTTCGCTTCACCAATTTGTGTGGATCGTGATAGCGATGATTGCTGCACGGTCGTCTGCGATGGCGTTTAACCGTTGGGCCGATGCGGCCATCGACGCTGCCAATCCCCGCACCAGCACGCGCGCATTGCCCGCCGGCCATCTCACACCAGGGTTTGTGGCGATGTTCATTTTTGTCTCCAGCGCTATTTTCATTTTTGCCGCGAGCCAGCTGAATCGGCTCGCGTTGGAGCTTTCTCCACTCGCGCTGGCTGTGCTGCTGCTCTACTCCTACACCAAGCGAGTGACCCGTTGGTCGCATTTGGTCCTGGGATTTGCCCTTGGCATTGCACCTGCGGCGGCATGGATTGCGGTACGGGGCTCTCTGGATCCACGCATTCTGTTGCTGACCGCGGCAGTGACATTCTGGGTCGGCGGCTTCGACGTTCTCTATGCGTGCCAGGATTTCGAGTTCGACCGCCAAAGCGGACTGCACTCCATTCCGCGATATGTTGGCATTCGCACTGCGTTGTGGGTCGCGCGTGGTTTTCACTTGGTGATGGTCGGTTTGCTGATCACGTTGCTGATCGTTTTCGGGCTGGGAAAGTTAGCAGTTTGTGGCCTGGTAACGGTGATCTTGCTGTTGTTCTACGAACATTCTTTGGTTCGGCCTGACGATTTATCGAAACTGAACGCAGCCTTCTTCACCATGAACGGGGTTCTGTCCGTATTGTTCTTTCTGTTTGTCGCTGGCGATTTACTGTGGCGGAAATAGCCCAACGGCGTCAATCTTCCAACTTAAACACTCGCTCCATTAAGAGCCATTTCTCACCGGGGCCGGCCTGCGGTAACAATTTCTGAAATCTTCCCATGAGGTCCTCCCACTCTTGCACTTTCGGATTAAGCTGGTCGGCTCTGTTCTTGGCCTCAAACGAAAAAGATTCGTTCACTTCCATGATCATAAACATGCGGGTTCCGAGAAGATAAATCTCCATATCTTCAATCCCGGAATCTTTGATGCTGCGCGTAATCTCGGGCCATATCTTTTCGTGATAGCGCTTGTATTCCGCGATCAGCCTGGGATCGTCTTTCAAGTCGAGGGTCAAACAGAAACGTTTCATTCCATCTCCGGAGTGGGCGGAGCCAAGGTGACGTTGGAATCTGCAAACGTGGGCCGATATCCCCACATCGCAAAATAGAAGATGTAGGCGTGACAAACCAATGGCACGATAAAGGCCCGCTGGATGTTCCAGGCGTCGGAAATTCTGCCCATGACAGCGGGACAAACCGCGCCCCCTATGATGGCCATGACCAGCAGAGAAGACCCTAACTTTGTGTATGGGCCCAGGTTCTTCAAACTGAGAGCGAAAATGGTCGGGAACATGATGGAATGGAAAAACCCGATCAGTACAATCGCCCATACGGGCGCGACGCCGGAAGCGAATAGAACGATCAGCAGGCACAGCAGGGAACCGCCGGCAAATAGGCTGAGCAGCCGAGGGGCGGAAACTTTCTGCATGATGGCCGAACCAGCGAAACGTCCAATCATAAAGCCAGCCAAGTGCGCCTGCAGGTAGTGGGCAGCGGTTTTCTCGTGCGTGCCGGGCAGCGTGAATTCAGCAAATCGAATGATGAAACTGGCTACCCCGACTTGTGCGCCTACATAAAAGAATTGCGCGATCACACCTTTCGTCAAATGCCGAAACGCCAGGGTGCCCCTGAGCCCTGCCTGGGCGGTCTGCATTCCTTGCGCGCGAGGCTCTGCAATCTCCGGCAGCTTCGTCAGGAAGATAAGCAAGGCAACGAAAAGAAAGACTCCTGTAATGACAAGATATGGAGTCTTCACCATGTTCGCTTCGGACACCCGGTAGGCCAATACCTGCGCCGGGTCCATTGCCGAGAGTTCCGCAGAAGTGTGCTCGATGCCGGAAAGAATGAATCTGGACCCAAGAAGCGCGACCAATACGGCGCCTGCTGCGTTAAAGGATTGCGCCAGATTGAGTCTTCGTTCTGAGCTCTCTGTCGGGCCTAATGTGATCACATAGGGGTTCGCTGCGACTTCCAGAAACGATTGTCCACAAGCCATTACGAAGAGAGCAAAAAGAAAAAATTGATAGACTCGAACCGAAGCCGCGGGAATAAACAGGATTGTGCCGCTAGCGCACACCAGCAGCCCGATCAGAATTCCTCGCCTGTAGCCCACTCGCTGCATCAGCCATCCCGCAGGGAGGGCAGCGAGAAAATAGCCACCAAAGAAAGCGGATTGAATCAGCGACGACTGGAAATCGGTTAAACCGAATGCTTTCTTTAGATGCTGGATGAGGATGTCGTTCAGGTTGACGCCAATCGCCCACAGAAAAAACAGGCTTGTAACCAGAACCAGGGGGACGACGTAGCGTCGTTCTGTGATGGGCGCGGATGCACTCACTCGAAGATCCTCATGTCAACGCGCGATCCAGATGAACGTAACCACCGTCCACGAATAAATGCTGGCCAGTGGTATGACTGGACTGCGGCGAGATCAGAAACACGACCGTCGCAGCAATCTCCTCCGGCGTGGTCATACGCTGTGCGAGCGGAATCTTGGTGAGGATGCTTTTCAATTTCTCCTCCGGATTTGGAAAAGTATCGAGCCAGCTGCGATAGAGCGGCGTCATCACCTCGGCGGGAATCACCGCATTGACGCGAATTCCGTATTGCAGCAGTTCTGCCGCCCATTCCCGCGTTAGCGCCATGATCGCGCCCTTTGAGGATGCATAGCCTGATGTGCTGCCTTGGCCGGTGACAGCGGTTTTTGAGGCGATATTGACAATCGATCCACGGGAACGCTTCAGATGCGGCAAAGCATAGTGGGCCATATTGTAGTAGTGGAGCAGATTACGACTCAGCGAAGCCACATACTCGTCGGGAGTGCCGTGCTCCAGACCAACTTTGTCATTTCGCCCCGCATTGTTTACCAGCGCATCGACCTGTCCAAACTTCTCCACAGTCTGTTCGATCGCTCGCAAACAGTTCTGCGCGGCTTCGAGATCGATGCTCATCAGTCCACACGTGCTGCCGTACTCGTGCAGTTCACGTTGCAGTTGCTCGGCGGCTTGGCCATCACGGTCCACAATAACCGGCGTTGCTCCTTCGGCCGCACAGGCGCGTACGATCGCCGCTCCGATTCCTTTAGCACCGCCGGTGACAAGAATGACCTTATCTTTTATTTGAAGGTCCATGCGCTAGCCTCGCGATGGCCGGAGCGCCGACGCGTTGTTACGGTCTTTCGTCAGAGCGAAACGCCTCGCTTCCATGGAATGAAATCCTCTTGTACCTTCATCTCAGCTTTGGTATGAACCTCGCCGCTGGCCACTTTGATAACAAGGTCGAGAATAATTTCGCCCATCTGCTCGATTGTCTTCTGTCCAGAAACAATTTCCCCAGTGTCGATGTCGATGATGTCGTGCATCCTCTGGGCCAAAGTTGAGTTGGTGGAAATCTTCACGACAGGCGCGATCGGATTTCCCGTGGGAGTGCCAAGACCGGTAGTGAACAGCACCACGCTCGCCCCTGCTGCGACCTGTGCCGTTACGCACTCCACGTCGTTGCCCGGTGTGCATTGAAGATTCAGCCCAGGTTCGGTTGAGTACTCGGGATAATCCAGAACGGCCGTAACCGGGGACGTACCGCCTTTTTTCGCGGCGCCGGCCGATTTCATGGCGTCGGTGAGGAGGCCATCGCGCATATTTCCGGGCGAGGGATTCATGTCGAAGCCAGAGCGAACGGCGACCGCGCGAGCGGCATAGTCGCGCATCAGTTGGATAAAACGATTGCCAACGGCTTTGTTTTTGCCGCGATTGATAAGCTCTTGTTCCACACCACACAACTCCGGGAATTCCGAGAGTATTGTTCTGCCGCCTAGAGCCGCGAGCAAATCGGCGGTATGTCCGATTGCTGGATTTGCCGAAATGCCAGAAAAACCATCGGAGCCGCCACACTTCAAGCCCACACATAAATCGGAAAGCGGTGCGGGTGCACGTTCAGTCCGGTTCGCCTCGACCAGGCCGAGAAAAGTTTGCCGGATGGCATCGGACATCATCGCCGACTCAGAGCCGCTACGCTGTTGTTCGAGTATGAATAAAGGCTTTTCGAAGTTCGGATTTCGCTTACGAATCTCATCGCGAAGGATCGCGATTTGCGCGTGCTGACATCCCAAGCTTAGAACTGTGGCTCCGGCAACATTGGGATGATGGATATAACCGGCGATCAGGCCGCAGAGACTATTGGAATCTTCGCGGGTTCCTCCGCAACCTCCTTCATGCAGCAGAAATCGCACGCCGTCGAGGTTGGGAAACAAGCGCGTGCGCGCGGAAGGAGCAGGATCTTCGATTGCTAAGTCGGCATTGATCTTTGCTGTTTTACCTTCGCGATAAAGCTTGGCCATCTCGGCGACTTGGCGGCGGTAGAGTTGAGGCCTGGCGAAACCCAGTTCTTCTTCGAAAGCCTGTTTGAGAACCTGGATGTTCTTGTTCTCGCAAAAGACGAGCGGGACGACCAACCAATAATTTCGAGTACCCACCTGCCCATCGGAGCGGTGATATCCCAGAAAAGTTTTGTGCTGCCACTGAGAAACGTCGGGTGGCGACCAGTGAAATTCTTTCGACTGTTCCTGGAAAGGCGCAGCCTGGTGATGGATGTTGCCGGTGGTCAGGAGTTCTCCAGCCGCGATTGGCTTCACGGCTCTACCGACTAATACGCCATACATAATGACATCATCGCCGATGCCAAAGTCTTTCATGGCGAATTTGTGTTTGGCGGGAACATTCTTGAAGAGGGTGTACGTATGATCATCGAATTGCACGCTCTCGCCGGCTTTCAAGTCGGTCAGTGCGATGAGAACGTTGTCGCTGGAATCGAGTTGGATCGCGCGAAGAGGCATTGCAGCCAACACGTCAACAAAAAGAAGTCAATTCGTCGGGCTATTGTAAAACATTGGTCAGGCATGGTTGCCGGCTCGGCAGAAGAAAGGGCATCGAGCTTAGGTCGGAGGGATGGTCCCAGAGCGGCCGTCGTCGTATATTTCCTAACTCGCAGGCAGATGCCAAAATCGCTGCGCATTACCACCAAGAACGCGATCCTGGCAGTCGGGTTTCTTATGTCTTACGTACTTTTTCACAACCTCGACCGCGTTTGCGTACGATGCCGCAACCAGACACACGGGCCAGTCGGAGCCAATCATCAAGCGGTCCGGTCCGAACGCTTCGAAGGCGACATCGAGGTATGGGATGATCTGTTCCGGACTCCAATGATTCCATTCCGCCTCGGTAACTAATCCCGACATTTTGCACGCCACATTTGGAAACTCGGCCAGTCGTGAGATTCCCTTCGCCCAGGAATCGATCTTGCCGCTTTTGATCGGCGGCTTGGCCATATGATCCAGCACAAAGCGCTGGCGGGGAAAACGTCCCACGAATTCGGCCGTGACGGGAAGATGTTTGCTGTAGATCAAAAGATCGTAGGCAAGATCGAATTCTTCCAACACGGAGATGCCGCGCAGGAACTCAGGTTGCAGCAGGAATCGATCGTCAGGCTCACTCTGCACCACGTGGCGGATGCCGACCAGTTTAGGATTTCGAACCAGCGTCTTCAATTGCGATCGAACGTCTGGCGAGCGCAGATCGATCCAGCCGACCACGCCGAGAATCCATGGAGAATCTTGGGCCAGTTGGAGAAGCCAGCGAGTTTCTTGCAGCGTCTGGCGCGCTTGAACCGCGACTGATCCGCGAAAGCCGTTGCTTTCCAGTTCGGCTTTCAGATGTTGCGGCAGAAAATCGCGGCGGAGCGCCGACATCGAATCGTCGATCCATGCATACTCGGCAGCACTGTATTCCCAAAAATGTTGGTGCGCATCAATTTGCATGTGAGATAGTCGCGCTCAGTCGTAGTCGCGAATGGAACGCGCAAACTGTTCTTAAAGCTCGAAGCGTGCGTTATGGCCGACCGAAAACGGTTTCGCAAATCTAGCGCCGAGGATCGCCGTGATTTTCGACCGCCTCCATCACGCTACCGATAGTGCGTAACAGTTCGTTCGTAAGTTGACTTTTATCGACGCAGCCGTGAGCTCCGGCTTCAATTGCGCGAGGAAGTAGCAAAGCCGGGTCATGCTGGCTCATGATCACGATCTTGGCGGCGGGAACTTTTTCGCGAACACGGCGGGCTGCTTCCAGGCCGTTCAAACCCGGCATGCTGACGTCTAACAGTACAAGATCCGGTAAGAGTTCTGCAGCTTTGCGAATCGCCTCCGCTCCATCTTCGGCTTCACCGCAAATTTCCCAGTGGCTCATGGGAGCCAGAATATTTTTCACCCCGCGACGCACCCATTCGTTGTCGTCGGCAATAAGGATTTTCATCGGCTAGGTGGTCTGTTCCTAAGATTAAAGAGTATCACCCAGCGACAGGCGTGGGTTGGACCGTGCGGTCTGGCCGAACGGCATTGTCATGTTCTGACGGAGTATTTTGGGAGAGAGGAAACTTAAATGAAATCTTTGTGCCCTTATAATTCGATTCGATCATCATGTGACCGCCAAAGTGTCGCGCCCGCTCGCGCATGCCGCGGATGCCTACGCCGGAACCTTGCGATTGAATTTGCGCCAGTTTTTCCGGCGATATTCCCTTGCCGTTATCCTTGACATCGAGGGAAACTCCAGTATTATCGCGTGCAATACGGATCGTTGCACTTTTGCTTCCGCTATGGCGATGAATGTTAGTCAGGCATTCTTGCACGAGCCTGAACATCACTAATTCCATTTTCCGCGAGAGCCTCTCGAAATCGGAAGAAATCTCCAGCGTAATGTCCAAACCGTTGCGTTCCCGTAACCCCTGTATATACCAGCGCAGCGCTTCCGACAGTCCGGTTTCATCGAGCAGAGGCGGATGCAGCAGATAAGACATAGTGCGAATTTCCTGGCTCAATTGCTGAAGCAACTGCTGGCTTTCGGCCGAGTATCTGGCAAAAAGCGGATTCTCTTTCGGCGCATTCTGAATCGCTAGCTCGAAGGTCATACTCAGGGCAGTTAAAATCTGCCCGGCGCTGTCGTGCAATTCGCGGGCGATATGCCGGCGCTCCTCGTCCTGGGTTTGCAGAAGACGGCTGGACAAATCGCGAAGTTGTTCGGACTGCTGCACGACCTCGCTGGTGCGAATGCGCACTTCGGCATCCAGCGTTTCCGCAAGTGTCCGATATTTTTCTTCGGTTCGCTTCAGGTCGGTAATATCCACCCCGGTGGGATGGAGAAAAAGAATCTCTCCCCGGGGATTGCGGATGGGATGGACGGCGAAGTCAACCACTCGCTCCGTATTGTCCGCCCAGTGATAAGTCAGAATTTCGCGGTAAGGCACGCCTTGCGCTGCCTGCAAAGTGGCAGCCCGAATCTTGTCTTGAACTTCCTTGGAATTTCGCCACCAACCGGTCTCCCAAAAGGGACGCCCGAGCACGTCTTCGGAGCGGTATCCACAGGCCTCAAGGCATAACTGGTTTGCGTCGATAATCGTGCCATCTAGGGCCATGATACCGGCGAAGACCGGAGTTTGCTCAAAGACCGCCCGGAATTTCGCAGTGGCGGCGACAGCTTCCGCCGCTGTCGCCCGTTCCCGATCCTCAATTTCCTTGCGGTCTGTAATGTCCAGCGTTAAGCCGTCGAAGCGTTTAGGCTGCCCATCTGCGTCATAAAATGTTCGGCCCAATGCCCGAATCCATTTCTGACGACCGCCCGGAGAAACCGTACGGTATTCAATATCGTAAAGAGTGTCGTTGGCGTTGCTTTCGGCAATGGCCTGACGAGTGCGTTCCCGGTCGTCGGGATGCAAACGCTCGTAGAACGTACCAATTGTGACCTCTGCGTCTGCTGCAAGCCAGAAATGTTCCTTCACCCGGCTATCCCAAATCAATTTGTCGAAAGGAAGGTCACAGAACCAGAATCCAACCTGAGCCGCTTCTGCAACCAGGTCAAAACGCTTGCGATGCTGGTGAAGAATCTCTTCAGACCGCTTCCGCTCCGTGATATCAGTGCTCACCCCAATGATACGAACCGGCTTTCCGCCGTCATAGAACATTTGAGCGGTGGTCTCGATCCAGCGTTCAACCCCGTCTGCGCGAGTAATGCGAAATTCCGAATGGAGCTCACTTTTGGTGGTAATGGCATGCTCAAGCGCCTTATCAAGCGCAGGGAGGTCCTCGGGGTGGATCATTTGCCGCCACTGCTGCGGGTCTAGGGACGCGGTGCTGGGATCAATTCCGAAGAGTTCCTGCATTTCGGGCGAGGTGATTACTTGCCCGGTCTCGATTCTCGACTCCCAGGTGCCGGAGGGCGTCCTACCTTTTGCGCAAGCCGTAACCTCTCTTCACTCTGCCGCAGCGCTTCTTCAGAGCGCTTGCGTTCGGTGACGTCGAGAACGCTCCCCAGCACACGGCGGGGTAAGCCAGCAGGACGATGCTCAAACTGCCCGGTGAATTCTACCCAGCCCCAAGTCCCGTCATCACGACGGGCGCGGCATTGGCAGAAAAGGCGAGCACCGATTTCCAAGGTTTGAGAGATTGCGCGTTCGAAATTTTGCAGATCATCAGCGTGACAGATCTTGTCCCGGAATTCAGCAGCGCTGATGGGGCCTTGCTCGGGCGTTCGGCCAAAATATCGCATAAGGCCGCTCGTTCTCCCATGTGACTCGATCTTCGTCAGGATACCAGTGATCCAGCGTGGGAATCAACTCGCGGGCAAGATCATGTTTGGCGACATAGGCAGCCGCGCCCACTTCTTCGGATTGCCGTCGCGCTATGTCCGAAGCATTTTGACTGATAATTACGATTTTGCATTCGGGCGCTTCCCGGCGGAGAATGCGAGTTGCCTCGAGACCGTCCATCCGAGGCATCGATATATCCATTAGTACGACAGCGGGCCGCAGCGTCTTGGCTTTCTCCACGCCCTGAATTCCGTCGGTTGCTTCCCCGCAGATGCGCCATTCCGGGCGAGACGAAAGCAAGGTTCGAAGTCCGCGCCTGATTGCCTCATGATCGTCCACAATGAGGATGTCGCCGAACATTAATTATCTCCGAGGACCAAGGCTCTCCTGAAACCGTCTCGCGGACGGTTTTGCTGCCCAAATATTTTGTCCGGAACCATTCAAATGAGGCGGAAAAAGGCCTTATTACACGCTAAAGAGAGTAGATGGCACACAAACTGAATGCATATACAGTATTCACTGTAGTAAATCGACGATCGCCAGTCGAAACCTCAATATGCGAACTGACAAATGTGAAAGCCAGTCCGCTTCACCGAGCGCTAACCTCGGAGAAATTGACTGGCTTCATTCAAACTATTTGTTCTTTAAAGCTATTGTTGAGGAGGGGGCGGAGCCTGCTGGCCGGAGCCGCCATGATTCTGCATGCGCTGTTCGCGCTTGGCTTGCATTTCATCCCATTTCTTCTGTTGCGTCGGGTCGAGAAGCGCACGCACCTGCGAGTTCGTATTGTTGCGGATATCCATCATCTTCGCCCGGCGGTCTTGCTGCGAAAGAGAAGAATCCTGGTGCAAGTTCTCCACTTGAGACTTTTCGGACGTGAAAATCTCTTGCACCTTGGTTTGCTGATCGGACGTCAAGTTGAGATGTTTGGTCAATTCCTTGGTCCGCTGGGCCGGATCTTGCGGGCCATGGTGCCATTCGCCTTGGCCCTGCGAGGGCGGGGCTTGCTGATCATTTGATTGGCTATCCTGTGCCGCCGCGAAAGGCGCGGCGATCGATATGGCGCCGGCTGCGACAAGCACGAGCAGGCATTGTTTCATCATAGAAATCTCCTTTTCAAAAGCGATCGGTCTACATCTATGAACAGAATTATGACTCGGAAGTTGCGGCGCACAAGTGATTTCGTGCCATCTTTGCATAACTTTACAAGCGGGCTTCGAATGTGGAATCAGCACAAACTTTTACAGTTCATAGATACGAAGCAGCGGTATGATCCATCCCAGACGGCGTTCAATGCCTCGATATGAAGATTGCAAATCTTCGAATTTCAACCAACAAAAGCAAGCTGCATCCGAAGCTTGTGCTCCGGCTCGTTTTAGTTCTTCCTGTCTTCATTTTTCCGCCACTTCGATTGTGCGGGCAGACAATTACACCGGTGAGCCCGCCGAGTGCGAGCAAGACCATTCGCGGGGTAGTCAAATCCGGCAATATGCCTATCCCTGGAGCGGAAGTTTCCGCTGCGAATGTTTCGACTAAGGAACAGATCAGCACTTCCACGGATGTGGACGGCACTTACCTCCTCAGAATTCCTACGGAAGGTCGTTATACGGTTCGAGTGCAAATGGCAGCGTTTGCTGCCGGTACGCAGGAAGTGCTGTTGGATGCGACGCATCAAGAGATGCAGGCGAATTTCGAATTGATTCTGCTGTCGCGTGCGCGCCAGGTTCGCACCGAACCGCGGCAGGCCAATGCCAATGCAAATGCCAATGCAAATGCACGGGGCTTTCAGAATCTTTCCGTATTTCAGAGTGGACAGGACGCTTCCAATTCTTCCATGAGTGACGTAGTGCCTTCGGGAATGCCCGTTCCCGGGATTGCGTCAGATAGTGCGACGGAGTCTGTGGCGGTATCGGGAAATACTTCGAACTCGTTTAATACGATGAGTGCGGACCAAATGCAACAACGCTTTAACGATGCTCGCCAGCAAGGCGGGGGATTTGGCGGGGGTGGCGGATTTGGTGGCGCAGCAGGCGGCTTCGGTGGAGGAGGCTTCGGCGGCGGCGGTTTCGGCCGTCGAGGCTTTGACATCAACCGGCCTCACGGCTCGGTCTATTACGGCATTGGCGACTCAGCGTTAAACGCGTCGCCGTTTTCATTAACTGGAGAGCCAACGGAAAAACCGGCCTACGAGCAGAACAGTTTCGGCGGATCGGTGGGCGGACCGCTCAATGTCCCCCATATCTATCACGGCGGGAACAAGACTTTTTATTTCATCAACTACAACGGCAAGCGTGCGGAAAATCCCTTCGACCAATTTTCGACCGTGCCGACACTGCTGGAGCGGCAGGGTAACTTTTCCCAAACCACTTATACTTCGGGGCCCGACGCTGGCAAGACAGTGCAGATTTTCAATCCCGTCACCAATGTTCCTTACTCCAATGACACGATCCCGCAGATCAGTCCGGCGGCGCAGGGATTATTGCAGTACATTCCATTGCCGAATTTACCAGGCAATTATCAAAACTTTCATTACGTCACGTCCGCCACCAGCGACAGCGACGATTTGAACGTTCGTCTCAATCACACGATTGGAGCGGCGCCCGCTGGCGGACGCCGCGGCGGTGGCCGCAACGCGCCGCGCAACAACCTGACCATCGGCTTCCACTATCACGGGTCCAACGCCAACCTGACCAATTCCTTCCCGAGCGTCGGAGGAAATACGAATGTACGCAGCTTCGATATTCCGGTCTCTTACACGCGGAGTATCGGGAAACTGACCAACATTTTTCGCGTAGATTTTAACCGCAGCCGCTCGCGCACCCAGAACCTCTACGCTTTCAGCGACAACATCGCGGGAGCGCTGGGAATTACTGGAGTTTCACAGAATCCGTTCGACTGGGGGTTGCCCAATCTTTCCTTTACGAACTTTACCGGCCTGCAGGATACGAACCCGTCCCTCACTCGCAATCAGACTTACACATTTTCCTACAACGCGATCTGGAACCCCGGCAAGCATACGGCGCGCTGGGGCGGAGATTTCCGCCGCGTGCAGGTGAATACAGAAACCGATGGCAATCCGCGAGGCACGTTCGTCTTCAACGGCGACAACACTTCGCCCGGTGGCCAGCAGGTGTCCGGCGCCGGTTATGACTTTGCTGACTTTCTGCTCGGGCTACCGATTCAAACTTCGTTGCAGTTTGGAGGTAGCGACCACTTCCACGGCAACTACTGGGATCTCTATGCGCAAGATGAATGGAAGATGCGCGCGAACCTGACTCTTAATCTTGGAGTGCGTTACGAGTACGTTTCACCTCTTACGGAGGAAAACAATCGTATCGCCAATCTCGATCTCGCTCCGGGTGTGCTGAATCCAACTTTGCCGCTAGGTGCGACGGCGGTGACGCCAATTCTGCCGGGGCAAACAGGCCCTTACTATGGGAGCCTGCCGCCCAGCCTCGTGCGGCCCAATCACAACAACTTTGCGCCACGAATTGGATTTGCCTGGAAACCATTTTCCAAAACCGTTGTCCGCGGCGGATATGGCATCAACTACAACACGGGCGCGTTTCAAACGATCGCGCAACAACTCGCGTTGCAGCCCCCGTTCGGAACTACTGCTACCAATAGTCAGACGGCTCCTGGAGAGTTAACGCTGCAGAACGGGTTTCCGCCGACTACCGGAATCACCAACGATTATGCGGTAAATCCGAATTACCGGATGGGCTATGTGCAGATTCGCAATCTCGATATTCAACAGCAGATTCGTCCCACTCTGCTGCTGAATGTTGATTACACCGGAACCAAGGGGACGGATCTCGACATTCTGGAAGCGCCGAACCGAACTCCTACCGGACTTCGAATTTCTGGAGTGGAAGCCTTCACCTACGAAAGCTCGCTGGCGGATTCGGAGGCGAACGCAGGATCGGTGCGGCTGCGCAAGCGGCTAGCCAGAGGAATTGCGATCGGAGGCACCTACACATTTTCTAAGGCGCTGGATGATGCCTCGTCAATCGGCGGGGGCGCGACTTCAGGTGCGAATACTCCAGGATTAGGTGCGGGCGGCACGGGCGCCGGCGGCGGGGGCGGTGGCTCGTCGAGCGCAAGTGGAGGATCGGCGGGCGCATCCAACGTGGCGCAGAATCCATTCGATCTTTCCGCGGAACGAGGACTTTCGAGTTTCAATCAGACTCATAAGTTCACTGCGGATTATTTATGGGAATTGCCTTTCGGTCACGACAAGCGCTGGCTCACCGGCAATACTCCCTTCCGCGCAATTCTTGGCGATTGGCAGTGGAGCGGCGACTGGACGTTCGCATCCGGTTTGCCCTTTACGCCGCGCTTTCTGGGACAGACCGAGGAGCTGAATGCGGGAACCAACGGCACACTGCGGCCGAATGTGGTTTCGGGGCAATCGGTAAGCCTGCCGAATCCATCGATTCTAGAATGGTTCAATACCGCCGCATTCGTTATGCCTCCTGGCGGAACCTATGGCGATGCGAGGCGCAACAGCATTATTGGTCCGGGGACCAAGGTATTTGATATGGCGTTCACAAAGATCTTTCCGCTGAAGGAGTCGCGCGTGCTGGAGTTCCGCGCGCAGGCCACCAATGTTTTCAACATACCGAACTACACGTCGATTGATACCAGCGTGACCTCGCCCACGTTTGGCCGGGTTACGGTGGCGGGAGCCATGCGGCAATTAACCATGACGGCACGATTTCGTTTCTGAGGAGCACTCGGCCTGAGGAAACGATGCTCGAAGGGGATCACAATGACCTACTTGCCAACCCGATTTCTCGATAAGCCCGTAGCGTTACTAACGATGCTTGTGATGCTTTGTGCTCAGTCGCCATCGCAGCAACAAACAGATTATGTGTTTCGCACGGGATCTGAGTTGGTACTGGTAAACGTAACGGTTCGCGACAAGAGCGGAAACTTGGTGCAGGGATTGAAGCCAGAAGACTTCACGATTCTCGAAGACAACAAGCCACAAAAAGTCGTTTCTTTTGATGTTGAGAATGTGGACGCTGTGCCGCCGCCGGACGTCGCACAGGCAAAACCGCTGCCGGAGTCAACAGCCACGCCGGCGAATCCGCCCACGCCCGCCGCAAATGCAGCAGCACAATTCAAAGATCGGCGTCTGATTGTCTTGTTTTTTGACCTCTCAGCCATGGAACCCGATGAAATCGACCATGCTGTAACCTCCGCCGAACACTATGTCGACACGCAAATGGCGCCAGCGGATTTGGTGTCGATTGTCTCCCTGGGCAGTTCTCTGCTGGTGAATCAGGACTTCACCACCGATCACGCCTTGCTTAAAAAGCAGCTGGAGCAGTTCAGCACCGGCAGTGGCCAGGGTTTTGAAGAAGGCACCACAGGTACGACCGAAGGAACGCAGGACACGGGCCAGGCCTTCACAGCCGACGACACGGAATACAACATCTTCAACACAGACCGGCGGCTGGAGGCGTTGCGCTCGGTTGCCGAGAAACTATCGCACGTGCAGCAGAAGAAATCGCTCATCTATTTTTCCAGCGGCATGGACCGCACCGGCATTGAAAATCAATCGGAATTGCGCGCTGCGGTGAACGCGGCGGTGCGCTCCAACCTTGCCATTTACACGATGGATATGCGCGGTCTGCAGGCGCTCGTGGCCGGCGGAGAAGCGCAGAACGCCAGCCTGCGCGGAGTTTCCGCCTATTCCGGACAGGCGACGCTAAATGCTTTGAACTCCAACTTCACGACACAGGAAACGCTGGTCACCCTGGCCAGTGATACTGGCGGACGCGCTTTTCTCGATTCCAACGACTTCAGCAAGATTTTCAAAGGAGTTCAGCAGGATACGTCGACTTATTATCTGCTTGGCTATCACAGCACCAACCTCGCCAGGGACGGCCGTTACCGCCGTATTGTGGTGAAGTGCAATATCCCCGGAGCGAAGATCGATTACCGACGCGGCTACTACGCGCCTGCGGATTTCAAGCATTCTACGCAGGACGACAAAGAGCGCCAGCTCGAAGAAGAATTGGCTTCCGAACTTCCGGCGACAGATTTGCCCTTATATCTCGGCGTAGCCTATTTCCGTTTGGACGGCAATAAATTTTTTGTTCCGATGTCCCTGGTAGTTCCGGGATCTCAAATTCCCTTCGTCCGCAGCAGCGATCGCGACAAGGCAACGCTCGATGTGATTGGAATAGTGTTGGATAGTCAGCACCATCCTCTGAACAGAATTCGCGATACCGTGAAACTCGCAGTGAACACATCGGCCGAAGTGCAAAAAAAGAATGTGCAGTACGACACCGGCATGAGCCTGCTCAGCGGCAAGTATCATCTTAAATTTGTCGTGCGCGAAAATCAGACTGGACAAATGGGATCGTTTGAAACTGACATTGAAGTGCCGGACTTAAAGTCGCAGCCGCTGAAGATGAGTTCCGTGGTGTTGGCCAGTCAGATTCAATCGATAAAGAAGAGCTCAAGTCTGAACCCCCTGATTCATGACGGATCTGAGATTGTCCCAAACATCACGCACGTGTTCTCGGCCTCGCAGCACTTGTTTCTTTATTATGAGGTCTACGATCCTGCGCGTCCGACGGGCGCCGAATCCGGAAAAGCCGGGTCAGACAACAAGGGTGAAATCCGGCTACTATCGAACGTCGCATTCTTCCAGGGCAAAGCCAAGACTTACGAGAGCTCGCTCGTTGAATTGACAGATTTGAATGCACGCGGGCGGAAGGCCGCAATCTTTCAATTGGACGTTCCTCTCGCCTCGCTCAAGCCGGGATTCTATACTTGCCAGGTCAATGTGATTGATGATGCGGGTGGTCATTTCTTATTTCCACGATTGGCTCTATTGATCCGGCACGAGAATGCTGCCTCGCCTGCTGAACGTTCGACCCTCGCGCTGACTTCGAGACTCCCGAATGTTTTATGAGAAAATGTGTGCGGCGCCATAATTCTTGTGAACCCGGCCAAGGCTTTCCACAACAAACCAAGTGCATTCAATTCCTTTTTTGGAGTCTAAGTTCTGTCTATTCCCATCGAAGATTACGCTATGATCGGCGACTGCCACACGGCCGCCCTGGTATCAAAACAAGGTTCCATCGATTGGCTCTGCCTTCCAGACTTCGATTCGCCCGCCTGTTTCGCGGCACTAGTGGGAACTCCCGAAAACGGGCACTGGTCCATCATGCCGGCGGAACCGATTCGCGCCATTCGCCGCGGTTATCGCGACGGATCTCTTATCTTGGAGACTGAGTTCGAGACGGAAAGCGGATCAGTCAAGCTGATCGATTGCATGATTGTTCGCGAACGAATGCCCGCGCTTCTCCGCATTGTCACGGGTGTAAAAGGGCAGCTCCCGATGAAGTTCGAACTCTTGATTCGGTTCGACTACGGTTCGGTAATTCCCTGGGTTCGGCGAACGGAAACCGGAATTTCTGCTATCGCTGGTCCAGACATGATTCGGCTGCGCTCAGATGTCGAATTGCACGGCGAAAATATGCGGACGGAAGCGGAGTTTACAGTCTCTGAGGGACAAAATATCACTTTCGATCTGACTTGGTATCCGTCAAACCAGGAAGAGCCCGCGCCGGTAGACGTCGACAATGCGCTTCGGAAGACGGAGAAATGGTGGCGAGACTGGTCGGATCGATGTACGTACCAGGGGAACTGGCGTGATGCGGTGCTGCGCTCGTTAATCACGCTGAAAGGCCTGACTTTCCAGCCTACCGGCGGAATCGTGGCCGCTCCCACCACTTCGCTGCCGGAATTGATTGGCGGAGTGCGCAACTGGGACTATCGTTTTTGCTGGGTTCGGGACGCAACCCTGACCCTGCAATCCCTGCTCCACGCGGGATATTTAGATGAAGCCCGGGACTGGCGAGAGTGGCTTCTCCGTGCTGTAGCGGGCAGCCCTTCGGAGCTCAACATTCTTTATGGGCTGCGCGGCGAACGCAGACTGACCGAGCTTGAATTGCCCTGGCTGCAGGGTTACGAAAAATCAGCTCCGGTTCGAACCGGCAACGCGGCGTACCAGCAGTTTCAACTGGATATTTTTGGCGAAGTAGCGAATACACTTTTTCAGGCGCGCGAAGCCGGACTCGCACCGGCAAATCACTCGCGTCACGAAATAGCCTATGCGATGCTCGAGTTTCTGGAGACCGGATGGGAGCGTCCCGATGAGGGAATTTGGGAAGTGCGCGGCCCGCGCCGGCATTTCGTCCATTCGAAAATGATGGCGTGGGTCGCGGTCGATCGTCTGGTCCGATCGGCAGAACTGGGCCGTTTCGAGACAGATATTCCCCGCTGGAGAAAACTTCGCGATACCATCCACGAGCAGGTTTGCCGTCAGGGTTTTGATGCCGATCTGAACTCGTTTGTGCAGTATTACGGCTCCAAACATCTCGATGCCAGCATTCTAATGATGCCGCTGGTTGGTTTTCTTCCCGCGGACGATCCACGCATGTTAGGTACAGTCAAAGCTATCGAAAAAAATCTCATGCGAAACGGCTTTGTTGGGCGCTACACCCAGGATCCCGCAGTCGACGGCCTGCCCCACGGCGAAGGAACCTTCCTGGCTTGCTCTTTCTGGATGGCGGACAATTACGAGCTGCAGGGGCGCCATCCGGAGGCAGTTCGGATGTTCGAACGTCTGTTGGAAATTCGCAACGATGTAGGTCTGCTGGCCGAAGAATATGATTCCGTCGGAAAGCGCCAGTTAGGCAATTTTCCTCAAGCGTTTTCTCACGTCGGTTTAGTAAATACAGCCTTCAACTTATCCAGTGGTAGAGGCCAGCCACCCGCGGCCGCAGGAGCGAGTACGGAGCGCGACTCGAAGTAATCTGCTTGCGTTATTGTTGAATCACTTGCCTCGCCTTGGGATGGACCTGCTCATTCTGTATAGCGGAGGCGTCCCAGCCTCCGCCCAACGCTTTGACGAGCAATACAGAAGTAACCATCTGCTGGCCCAGCAACTGGGTCGAGAGCCGCTGGTTCGAAAGCAGAACAGATTGCGCGGTGATGACATCGAGAAATGTAGTCAGTCCCCCAACGTAACGATCGTTGGCGATATCGAGGGCGCGGCGCGCATCTGCTACTGCCGCATTCTGGATCTGGGCTGCACGAGACAAAGAATCAAGTCCCGACAAGCTGTCTTCTACTTGTTGAAATGCGGTTAGCGCCGACTGCCGATAATTGGCAATAGATTCCTGATAAGCGGCTTGCGTGGCCGCCAGGTTCGCACGATTGCGTCCCCCATTAAAGATAGGCTGCAATAAGTCGCCGCCCAGTGACCAGAAAAGATTAGGCGTGCTGATCAGCGAGCCCAAAGTGATGCTTTGAAAACCGCCGCTGCCGGAAAGAGTGAATTGCGGATAGAACGCAGTCCGAGCCACGCCGACGAGTGCATTCTCATTCGCCATGGCGCGTTCGGCCGTCGCAATATCGGGCCGGCGTTCCAATAAATCCGACGGCATTCCTAAAGGAACTGGCGGCGGAAGCGCGTGCAACGCCGCTACGGGAACGCTAAATGATGAAGCGGGATTCCCGGTAAGCGCGGCGATCGCGTGCTCATATTGAGCGCGCTGCTGCTGCAGCAGATAGAGCTGCGTGATCGTCGAATCGAGCAGCGTTTGCTGTTGGGCCACGTCTAGTCCCGAGGCAACCCCGCCTTCATGACGATGGTTGACCAGGGCCATGCCTTGCTGTTGGATTTTGATTGACTCCTGCACCACATCCGTTTCGGCATCAAGTTCGTGCAGGTTGAAGTAGTCGGCGGCAAGTTCCGCGGTTAAGACCAGTTGAACATTCTGGAGATCGGCTGCGGTACCTTGCAGGTTAGCGTTGGCCGCTTGCAAATTTTTCCGAATCCGTCCGAAGAGATCAACTTCATAATTCAAAGCGAATGGAATCTCGTACAAGCCTTGTGTCAGTGCCGAGCTTGGACCTGCGACTTCAGGGCGATTCGCGGAGTATCGGTTGCTCGACGCGTTAGGATCGGTAGAGAATGTAGGGAATAGCGGGGCGGAAGCAATGCGCGCCAGCGAACGAGCCTGATCCAGGCGATCCCGCGCTGCAAACAGTGACTGATTCGCAGCCAGGAGCTGTTGTTCATAGTGGTTGAGAGAATCGTCGTGGAAAATCTCCCACCACGCTCCCTTGGGAATCGCATCCTTCGGTGCGGCCTCGCGCCATGGGCCTTCCGACTTCCACGCTGGTGGGGATGGAACTTGCGCGCGCTCATACTTGGGCCCGACGGTACATCCCGCGAGACACATGCCAGCGCCCATCATGGCCGCTGCGAACCACTTCATGAGTGCTCACCCTGCTGGTTATCCGCGGCGACATGAACCTTTTGCCCATCTTCCAGGGAGTCGGCCGGATTAATGATGACGCGGTCCTCCAGGCTCACTCCTCCGAGAATTTCAAGGGTGGTGCCGTAGTCGCGGCCAATAGTGATAGGCCGCAACTGTACTTTGTTGTCTGACCCAACTACCGCAACCCGCGGGCCTTCCTGGCGGAAGAGCATGGCATTGACCGGCACAGTAATTTTTGACACATCGATCTTGGGTGAAAAATGTACTTCCCCGAAAGAGCCCCGCAGCAAGCCTCCATCTTTGTTAGGAACATCCACCTCGGTGAGCAGCGTGCGCGTGGCCGGGTCGATCGCGTCAGCCGTGCGGGCTACCGTTCCTTTGAACTTCTGTCCTGGGATTTCCTGCAGCGTAATGTATGCGGGCATCCCGTTTTTGATGGCAGGTGAATAGGCTTGGGGAACGTTGGTGAATACGCGAAGCGGATCAACCTTGGCTAGAATGAAAAGTTCGACGCCTCCGGAACCGGCATTGATCAGTGCTCCCGGATCGACATTACGTTTGACCAGGACTCCGGAAAATGGCGCGTACACTCGCTTGAACGATTCCAACTGCTCCAGCCGGCGGACATTGGCGTCGGCCGCGGCCAGGTTGGCCAGGGCCTGTTGATACGCGCTCGACTGGGTATCGGCTTCCTGTTGTGAAACGGAGTCCGTCTTGCGCAGGTTCTGCCAACGGTCAGCGGAAATTTTAGCGATATCGCGCTGGGCTGCAATTTGCTGGCGCGTGGCACGGGCCTGCGATAATTCCTGATCGACTTCCGGCGTGTCAATATCCGCCAGCAGTTCTCCTTTATTCACTTTGCTGCCAATGTCTTTGTACCAGCGCAGCAGATATCCGTTAGTGCGGGCATAGATGGGCGACTCTTCATAAGCCTGCAGCGAGGCCGGCAGCACGAGTTCCTCATCGGGCTTTTCGGCCATGGGATGAACCACCGCAACGGTTGGGACGGAATCAACTTCCGTTTCTTTGGCCAGCGCATGGCCTGCACGAACCCGGCTGAACATGCTCGCCGCCCCGCTGACTGCGAGCACCACCACGACCAGCCCGACAATGATTAACGCAGTGCGGGGCGGCGCCGCGGGAAGTTCGGGCGGGGGAGTCACCTGAGGAGTAACGTGCTGCGGTTCCTCGACTAACTGATTCGTTTCCAGTTCCTTCTGCATAATGGCTCGCTCAATTTTCTCAACCGGCATCCATTTTCTCTTAAGGATTACGCAAGTTCTCTTTCTCGTGCTTCTCGACGGCTGTGAACCATCGCGAAGACGCTTGGAACAAAGAATAATGTTGCTACCGTGGCAAATACCAGCCCCCCGATGACAGCCCTGCCGAGCGGTGCATTCTGCTCGCCGCCCTCGCCAAGTCCCAGCGACATGGGAAACATGCCAATGATCATAGCCAAAGCCGTCATCAGCACCGGGCGAACGCGAGTGTACCCCGCCTCCAGCGCGGCCTGCACGGCCGGAACCCCGACCTGCATGCGATCGCGTGCGAACGACACCATCAGAATGGAATTGGCGGTTGCAACTCCCATGCACATTACGGCACCGGTGAGCGATGGCACGCTGAGCGTGGTATGCGTCAGCAGCAGAATCCACGCGATGCCCGCCAACGCGCCTGGCAGGGCGGTAATGATTACGAAAGGATCGAGCCAGGATTGGAAATTTACTACGATCAGGAAATAAACCAGCAGGATCGCTCCCATCAGTCCGATTCCTAAACCCACGAATGAAGATCGCATGGTTACTACTTGCCCCCGCACGACAATCTGTGTGCCGCGCGGAAGATGACTCGTGAAGGACTGCAGAATCTTGTTCGTGTCTTTCGCCACTGCACCCAGATCGCGTCCTTGCGTGCTGGCGTAGACATCGATCACCGGCTGGATGTTGTAGTGCGAGACTACCGCCGGGCGTGACGTCGGAGTCAACTGCACCAGATTCCCGAGCACTTGCGAGTTCCGTACGGCCGCATCGTTGACCGGCATATTCATCAACTCTTGCAGCGAGATCATGTGGTACTGCGGCGTCTGCACTGCTACAGAATAAGTGACGCCATTTTTGGGGTTCAGCCAGAAGGCAGGCGCGATCTGGAAGCTACCGCTTAGAGAAACCAGTACGGTCTGCGCTACGTCCAGCGGATTCATGCCTACTTGCGTCACCAGATTACGATTCATGTCGAGATGCAGCGTGGGAAGGCCAAGCATCTGTTGTACATGTACGTCGGCAGTACCGGGAACGTGGCGCAATCGATTCGCAATTTCCTGGGCGATGCCGTAATTACTCTGCAAATCTGAGCCCATCACCTGAATGTCAATCGGAGCCGGTAGTCCGAAATTTAAGATCTGCGTGACGATGTCTGCCGGCTGGAAAAAGAACTCAACACCGGGAAAATTCCTTGGCAGTTGCTGTCGCAAATCACGCACGATTTCTTCCGTTGGCCGCTGATGATCCGCTTTGAGGCCGATCAGAATTTCTGCATCGCTGGTGCCGATCACTCCCGAATTGCTATAGGACAAATTGATGCTCGAGTTCGGCATTCCGATATTGTCCAATACGGTTGCGATCTCGCCCGGAGGCAAGTCTTGACGAACAAACTGTTCCACTTCCGCACACAGCCGCGCCGTTTCTTCCACGCGGAGACCGGCGCGACCACGCACGTGTAAACGTATCAGGCCGGCGTCAACCGACGGAAAGAAGTCCTCGCCCAGAAAAAAGACCCAGCCTAGGGACAAGAGGCAGAATGCAAGAAAAACGCTGGCGAAAAGTCCGCGATGCTGGATCGTCGTTTCCAGCAATTGGTAATAACCGCCGCGGAACTTGTCGAATCCGCTCTCGAATCCGCGCTGGAAACGGCCCATGAAAGTCTTAGGGCCGGCGGCTTTATGTTCATGGCCACGCATGATGTACATGACCAGCGTAGGAATCAGCGTTCGCGAAAGAAAATAAGAGGCCAGCATGGCGAAGACGACAGCTTCGGCAAGCGGTACGAATAGAAATTTCGCAACTCCCGTCAGAAAAAACATGGGCACGAACACGATGCAGATGCAAATCGTAGAGACGAAGGCCGGCACCGCGATTTGGGCTGCGCCATCCAAAATCGCCTGCTTCATCTCTTTGCCCTGAGCCAGGTTGCGCTCGATATTTTCGATTTCTACCGTGGCGTCGTCCACCAGAATTCCTACGGCCAGCGCCAGGCCGCCCAAGGTCATAATGTTGATCGTCTGGCCCAACGCGCTAAGAACCAGAATCGATACGAAAATTGAAAGAGGAATTGAAATGGAGATGACAATCGTAGGCCGCCAATCCCCGAGAAAGAGCAAAATCATGGCCGCAGTCAGAAGAGCAGCCGTCAACCCTTCCATGATCACACCGCGAATGGACGCCCGAACGAATAGCGATTGATCGAAGAGCGCGGTGATCTTCATCTCTGGCGGTAGTGACTGAGACGCAAGCAGCGCCATGCGTTTCACGCCTTCAACGATGGTAATCGTTGACGCGCTGCCTACTTTCAACATCGACATCAGAGCGCCACGAACTCCGTCCATGTGCACAATGTTGGTTTGCGGCGCAAAGCCATCGCGAATGTGCGCCACATCGCGCATATAGATGGTCGATCCGTTCACGGTTTTAACCGGAAGATCGTTCAGTTCCGCGATAGTTTGCGGATTGCCGTTCATCTCGACTTGATATTCCAGCGAGCCGATCTTGGCGGTGCCCGCGGGGAGTATCAGACTCTGTGTGTTCAGCGCGTTCACGATGTCGTTGGGAGAGAGACCATTGGCCTGAAGCCGCGGCATATCGAGGTCAACTTGGACCTGACGTATTTTGCCGCCGTAAGGATAAGGCGTCGCTGCGCCGGGAACGGTCGCCAACTGCGTGCGCAGAAAATTGTTCCCTAAGTCGAAAAGCTGTTGTTCCGGCAGGGTCTTGCTGCTCAGGCCAAGCTGCACAATCGGGGTCGAGGAAGCCGAGTAAGTGACGACTAGAGGCGGAACGGTTCCAGGCGGCAGGCCACGAAGAGTGGTTTGGCACATCGCCGTGGTCTGCGCCAAGGCCGTCTGAATGTTCACCGTCGGTTGGAAGAAAATCTTAATGACACCGATTCCGTTCAGCGACTGCGACTCAATGTGTTCGATGTCGTTGACGGTGATGGTAAGGCCGCGTTCGGAGTTCGAGACAATACGGTCAGCCATTTCTTCGGGGGACATCCCGGTGTAGTTCCACACTACGCTGACTACAGGAATGTTGATGTCGGGCAAGACGTCAACCGGCATGCGGAGAACTACTATCGGCGTTAACAGGAGCAACACCAACGCCATCACAACAAACGTATAGGGGCGCCTTAGAGCTAACGCTACAATCCACATCGTTTAACTGGTCTCCAACTCGCTCAGGGCAAGGTCGTGCGGGCAGTCATCTGCGACAGTCAATTCGATGAGGCTGAAGACCGCGCGGATTCTACAGTATAAGAGAATTGCCAGGGCTGCGGTGCCTACACATTACTTTACAAACAGGGCGCCCTACGGTCCTCATGGCCCGTCTAAGCCGTTTTTGATTAACGAGTCAATTCCCGGACCCAATCAGCTCCCCGCGTTTCAGAGTTCGGTCGAAGAAGTCAGCCGTCGCTGAGTAGGCTCGAACCCAATCCTTCCATCTCAGGAAGCCATGGATTTCATCGGGAATGATCATTTGTTCGAAAGCCACGTGCTGCTCCCGCAAGCGCTGCACCAGGTCCACGGTTTGGGTGAAGGGTACGTTGCGGTCGTCATCGCCGTGGATAAAGAGAACTGGCGACTTCCACGTGCTCACGTAGGCATCGGGCGACGATTCCCACGCTAGTTTGATCGCGGCGTCCGCGTCCGGCGGGCGCCGTGCCACATTCCCGAAGTACGGTCGCTCGGTAAGAAAAACGCTCCAGTCGTGCACTCCATGAAAATCCACACCCGCTTTGAACAGATCTGAATTCCGCGCCAGCCCCATGGCGGTTAGAAAACCTCCGTAGGATCCGCCCCATAATCCAATCTTATCCGGGTCAACATCTGGAAGATTTTGCAGATACCGTCCAGCCGCAACCACGTCTTTGTATTCCGCCGCTCCACGCCAAACACTATTGGGGGCTTCTCGAAAGGCTCGCCCGTACATAACTCCGAGGCGGTAGTTCACGGACAACACGGCATATCCACGGCTGACGAGGTACTGATTCTCGGCGTATGCATTGTGGTAGTAGTCCATGTAATGGAAGCCCAGCATCATCTGCCGGATCGGCCCGCCATGCATGAACACTAATCCGGGAATCTTGCCATTGACGTTGCGAGGCAGAAAAAGCTGGCCATGCAAGGTGAGCCCGTCATCGCTCTTGAAAATCACTTGCTTCGGAGTTACCAGCGCGGCGGAAGGGAAGTCACTCGGCAGAGCCTGCCGGGCGATCATTTCGCGGCCCTGCGCCGAAACTTGATACGGCATTGCCGGTGATGTTGCCGTCGAGCCGAGGCAAAGTATGCTCCTGCCGTCGCCAGTCTGAACCGGAGACCACTCCATGGTCTCGCCGGTGGTTAGCGCCTGCGGCGGCGAACTACCCGAAATTCCCACCGTCCAAAAGTGGCGACGGTCCACATCGTCTTGATTCGAAGAATAAATTATCGATGTCTTATCCGCGCTGAGCGTGACATCTTCCACGTCAAAGTCGCCGGGTGTGAGCTGAGCGGCTGTCCCGCCGCTTGCGGCGATGGAATATAAGTGATTGCGTCCGTCTTGTTCCGAAGAAAATATCAACCGTCCATCCGCCGCAACGTTGAGCGAACCGTCTTCGCTCAGTTCAGGCAGAGAATCCTCCGGCTTCTCACCGCTGCTCCATAAGAGACGGCCCGAGCCGGTTGCGGCATCGGCAATCCAAAGCGACCACGGCTTGGGACGCACGGGAATGAGCGGTAGCTTCTGTTCAGTTCCGGCAACGCGCACAAAGACAATCCACTTGCCATCGGGCGACCAGCGCGGCATGGAATCCTTGTCGACGCTCGGTGCCATATAGCGGATAGACTCGCCATCAAAGTCGTAGATCGCGATGAAGCTATGGCCCTCGCGTTCGCTGACGAACGCAATGTGTTTTCCGTCGGGCGACCATTTGGGCTCCGCCGCGGCTCCCCGGACCGACGCCAGTTCCTTGGCCTGCTGTTTGCCATCCACACTGGCTACCCACAACTTCTTTTTCGCGGACCACACTGCCGATTTTCCGTCAGGCGAAACTTGGATATCTTCGCAACCCTCTTCTGGGCAGCCCATGTCGCCTAATAATCGAGGCGTAGCGTTCTTCGCATCCAGGTCGACCGCGAAAACCTGTTGCTTGGCTCCTTTGGTAGAGCTATCAGGATTGGCGCTCTCTTGCGCATCGTTAAGTTCACTGCCCAACGCGTAGAGCGCGGCCTTTCCGTCGGGCGTTAGCCGCAAGCTGGCGATGGGCTGGCCATCATCTGCGGTGTAATGCGTAACCTGCCGTGCTGTTTGAACAAAGTCTGGACCGTCGGCCGTCCAAACGTTGCGCACTCCTTTTGCATCGAACACCCAGGCAACGCGGCTGCCATGCATCGCGGCCACCAGTTCGCTTGGAAATGGCGAGCTCATGACCTGCTCCAGAGTGAATGAAGATTGGGCTGATGCGACTGGAGTGCATGCGAGAACTAGACTAAGAGCGGACAGCAAGAGACGTTTCGTGAATGGCATAAGCGGGTAGGGTAAGCTAAGCTTGGCCGCTCTGCCAATAGCACCGTGAAATCCTGCCGGCCGTGTGAACCTGCGCAAGAGTCCCATAGGCGGTGAGACATGAGAAGTGTTGTATCATCTTGCATCATTTCCCAGGCTTCGCTGGACGCATTGCTGGAATAGAAATCCATTTCCATGAAACCTGATTACGAAACATTACACACGCTTCCCAAGGTCCTATTGCACGAGCATTTAGACGGGGTGCTGCGCCCGCAAACCGTGATTGAGTTAGCGAGAGACGCTAATTACCAGGAACTTCCAACCGATGATCCGGCTGCGCTTGCCCAATGGTTTTTTCGCGGAGCTAATCAAGGAAGTCTGTCGAAATATCTGGAAGGCTTCGCGCACACCATCGCCGTAATGCAGACGGAAGAGGCGTTGCAGCGCGTCGCCTACGAACAGGCCGAAGATTTGAGTCGAGATGGCATCGTGTATTTTGAAACTCGCTTCGCCCCAGTTTTTCACACGCAAAAAGGATTGACCCATCAGCAGATTGTTTCCGCGGTTCTGAAGGGGCTGGAACGCGGAAGAAAAGATTTCGGTATTTCTTCAGGTTTAATTATTTGTGCCATGCGCAACATGAACACGTCGCTGGAAATGGCTGAACTCGCCGTTGATTTTCGCGCGCGCGGAGTCGTCGGCTTCGATCTGGCGGGCGAAGAAGGCGGTTATCCCCCAAAGAAACATGTGGATGCGTTTCATTACATCCAGCGCGAAAATTTCAACATCACGATTCACGCCGGGGAGGGATACGGAAAGGAATCGATCTGGCAGGCAATTCAATACTGTGGCGCGCATCGCATTGGCCACGGCACGCGCCTAATTGATGATATTGCGGTGGTCGACGGCAAGGCCGTGAAGTTGGGAGATCTAGCGCAATACGTTCTGGACAAGCGCATACCGCTGGAGATCTGTTTGCTGAGCAATGTTCACACTGGCGCCACGCCCAGCCTGGCCGAACATCCGTTCAAAATTCTTTATCAGGAAAAATTTCGCGTCACTTTGAATACCGACAACCGCCTGATGAGCAACACAACCATGAGCCAGGAGTTCGAAGCGGCTGCGGAAACGTTTGGCTTGACCTTGGACGATTTTGAAAAAATCACGATCAATGCGATGAAGAGCGCGTTCTTGCCATATAAAGATCGCTTGCATTTCATCTACTCCGCGATCAAACCGGGGTATGCCAGAGTACGCGAATTAGCGACTTCAAAAACATCCCGCTGAGATTGCGCAGCGCCGCGGAGATTGCATGTGTGCTTGTCCAAAGCGGTTCGTCCTCATTCTCGGGCTTTGTACAGTTTATTCTGCCTATCTTTTTGCTCAGATTTCCGCGCAGCCTCGTCCGATTCCAATCAAAGTCGTCGTAATCACGATGTTTGAGCGCAGCGAAGACACCGGCGATACTCCGGGCGAATTCCAGCTCTGGGTGGAACGTGAGCATCTCGAGCAAATTCTTCCGCTTCCTGCCGGTTATCATCACGTGCGTCTGAACAAAGATGGCGTTCTAGGAATGGTCACTGGAGTCGGAACAGCCAAAGCCGCGGCATCGGTAATGGCGCTCGGTCTCGACCCACGGTTCGACCTCTCCAAAGCGTATTGGATTGTCGCTGGCATTGGCGGCGGAGACCCGGCAGATGTTTCGGTCGGGTCGGCAGTGTGGGCGGATCACGTGGTAGACGGCGACTTGGCATTTGAGATCGACGCCCGTCAGATTCCTGCGAGTTGGCCGACTGGCTTTGTTCCCTTGCGCAAAGGAAAGCCGTACGAACAGCCCACTGACAACGTTTATGGCGAGTTCTACATCCTGAACCCGGGCCTAGTGGTATGGGCCTTTCGCCTAACCCAGGACATCGCTCTCGCGGACTCCGATGCTTTGCGCAAGTCGCGGGCACGATTCACCGGTTTTCCCAACGCTCTAAAGCCTCCGTTCGTGGCGCGAGGTGATATTTTATCGGCCAGCACGTTCTGGCATGGTTCAAAGATGGAGGAGTGGGCCAATGCCTGGACTCGCTACTACGTCGGAGGCACGGGCAATTATATGGTCGCGGCCATGGAAGATTCGGGGACGCTGCAAGCGCTTACGTTCCTGAATCAAGCGGGGCGGGTTGACTTGCGGCGAGTGCTTGTACTGCGCACGGTCAGCAACTACGACAGAGAAGCCCCCGGCGTGCCGGTGGCGGAGAGTCTGCAAGAAATGGTCTCCGGCAATTACTCGGCCTATTTGCCTGCTCTGGAAGCCGCACAGATCGTCGGAGATAAAGTGGTGCGGGATATTGTGGAGCATTGGGCGGATCGGGAATCCACCATCCCTGAAGCGCCGTAGTCAGATTGTGCGAGATTTTACTCCGATAAAGCCGCAAGAGTTTCAGCCAAGACGAGCGTTCCACGAACGATATCTTCCGGCGCCGCATATTCGTCGGGACGGTGGCTGTATCCGTTGCGGCAGGGAATGAATAACATCGCAACTGGAGCAATGCGAGAAATGAACAGTGAGTCGTGATACGCACGGCTCACCATCGGAACAAAGTTAAAGCCGTGTTTGCGGCAAGACTGAGAAAGCGCTTCGATAATTTCGGGAGCGCAGTCTGCCGGCGCGTCAGCATTCAACAATTCACTGCGAATCGATACATCCCGCTCAGCTGAAGTCGCTTTGCTCGCATCCTCAATCGCTCGCATCACGCGATCGCGTCGTTGAATATCGGTGTCGCGAATATCCAGGCTCAGGCGTACGCGACTCGGAATACTGTTGACCGCGCCGGGGAACACCTCACAAATTCCTACCGTTGCGACGGTGTCAATCGCGCCGCTGGAACGAGCAGTACGCTCAACCGCCAGAATAAGCTCAGCAGCTGCGCATAGAGCATCGTGGCGATCGGGCATCAAAACGCCACCTGCATGTCCACCTGACCCCTCAATCAAAATGCGGAGACTCGCGGGTGCGGCGATTTTCGTAACGATCCCCAGAGGAATCTGCTGCCGCTCCAACAGTGGCCCCTGTTCAATATGCAGTTCGACGAACGCCTTGTAGTAGCCGCCAGGCAACTTGACCTTTCCGATGTTGCCTTGAAAACCGGCTGCGCGGCGAACCTGGTCGAGCGTAGCGTCATCCTTATCCGTTAATTGTCGCCCCGAGTCCGCGGAGAGAGTGCCCGATAGTAGTCTGCTCCCAATACACCCGATTCCAAAACGTGTGGGTTCCTCTGAAGTGAAAACAAGCAGCTCAATCGAGCGCTTCGGTCGAAATCCACTTTGCTGGAAGGCTCGAATTGCCGCCAAACCTCCCAGCACTCCCACGACCCCATCGTATTTCCCGGCATTCGGAATAGCATCGATATGCGATCCTGTGCCGACCGCCGGCGCGTCAGGATCAGAGCCGTTCCAGCGCGCAAAAGTATTTCCCACGGCATCCTCGCGCACAGTAAGTCCAGCCTCTTCGCACCGCGCTTTGACCCACGCGCGCGCTTTGAGATCGGTGGGCGTGAAAACAATTCGCGTCACGGCAGGGGCCTCGGCGTCAGAGAATGACGCCAAGGTCTCGATTTCAGACAGCAGTCGCTCTCGATCGACAAGGAGATTCATAGCTGCAGGCCTGCCAAAGGATGCCGGTTCCAATCTTTGTAGATGAGATATTTTGCCGGTACCTTCCCGATCGCTCCAAACCACTGCGGACACCACGGTGCCATCCAGATGAAGTCTCCCGCTGTGACCGGATACCACGCATCGCCAAGCCGGTAGATTCCGCCGCCTTCGAGCATAATGAGCCCGTGCTCCATCACATGCATTTCGACCATGCTTAACGCTGCGCCCGGCTGGTACATCATCGTATTTACTGCAAAATCAAAGCTCATTTCGTCTGGTAGCAAGCACTTGACTTGCAAGTCCGGATCATCCCCCAACGGGTGCGATGAAATCGCATCTTCGCTCGAAATGATCAAATGTGGAGCTTTCACTGAATCGAGCGCCCGATAACGTTTTTCAACGACGGCGACTCGGCTCACTATCTTAGCCGTTATTCGATGATGCAATCCTTCGGGAATGTAAGCGTAACCGCGCGAATTCAGTTCGCTCGATTTGCCGCCAGCTTCCAGTTCTAATTTTCCCTGGATTACAAAAACAAAGCGCTGCGCCTGCGCGCTGCCCAATTCTCCGCCAACTTCGAACTCTGCCGTATACTGCGTGAACCTCGCGCCTAGCGCAGGACTGACGTGCACAACCGCGGAGCAAGCCTTCATTCCCGGCAACGTCGTGCGTACGAAAGTGTCGGCAGTCAGCAATAAATGGTTCTCTTGTTGCGAACTTCGCGTATGGCCGAAATTATGCAAGGTTGATCCTTTTCAGAGATTCAGCCGAATTGGCCAGTTGATCGAGAAGATGCATGCCACACTCGATCGCCTTCTCAATGTCCTCGCGCGCGACCGACTCCGCAGGATCGTGGCTAATGCCGCCGGGCGATCGCAAGAAGATCATCGCGCTCGGAAACTTCTCCGCCAGAATCATCGCATCGTGACCTGCCCCGCTCACCATGCGATGTGGCTGACATCCCGTCTGCGCGATTGCCTTTTCGGTTTCTTCAATCAGGAATTGATCCATTGCGACCGCTGACTGATTTAACACGACCGTTTCCCGGACTGATAACCCACGACGCGCAGAAATTTGTTGGGCTTCACGAATTAGCTCTCTCAATACACTGGTGCGAATTTCATCAGAACTGTGACGGACGTCGAGCGTCAGCCGCGCCTCACCTGCGATCACGTTGCTCGCTCCCGGCTTCGCTTCAATTTTTCCCACCGTCGCTACCAGACCCGCGATCCTCTGCGCGACGCGTTCCACGGTGCCGATCCACTCGGCCGCGCCCGCTATCGCGTCACAGCGAAGATGCATCGGCGTTGTGCCGGCATGGTTGGCGCGCCCCACAAAGGTGAATTCCAATCTGCTCTGTCCTGCAATCGCATCGACCACGCCGAGAGGCAAATTCAGTCTTTCCAGAACTGGCCCTTGTTCGATATGAAACTCAAGGTAACCCAGCGTGTCTTTCTCCAACTGGGCCTGCGTGATCTCCTCAGGATTCAGCCCAAACTCCACGATCGCCTGCCGCACCGAGATGCCTCGCGTATCGCGAACGCCGAGGAGTTCGTCATCCAATCTGCCGACCAGCGCACGGCTACCAATGAACGGAGTGCCGAAGCGTACGCCTTCCTCTTCCGAAAAGCCAACCACCTCGATAGCAAAGGGAAGTCGCCGCCCATGCAACTCCTCCAACAATGCAATGGCAAGCACGACTCCGAGCACGCCGTCATAGGCCCCGGCGTTCGGAACAGTATCGAGGTGCGATCCAATTAGCAGACGTGGAGCATTTCGTTGCAGCGCGGCATAAAAGCCCCGCAGATTTCCCGCAGCATCGATTCGTGCCTCGAGTCCGAGCGGTTCGAGCCATCGTCCAATTTCTCGATGACACTCGCGCATAGGAGGCGACAAAAATGTTCGCCGCGTGCTACCGGCGTCTTCCGAAAATGATGCGAGCTTTCGGCACCGATTAAGAACTTCTTGCGCACGGGTTGTGATCACGAGTGTTTGCACTGATTCTTGATCCGCGGACGAGAGCCCGATCTACAACAATTCATGACTCTCGTATGATCTTCGCTGCGGCCCAGCCAAGAAGGACGAGAGCGACCAGAATCTCCCATCCGTACCTGTTCCCGTAGGTCGCGACCGGAAAGTGATTGCTGATCATCATAAAAACAACTGGAACCGCCATGAAAGTATTGTGTTTGGAACGCAACTTGGCCTGAGCGCTGAGTGATGTATTAAATTGTTCGCCGGCCGCAGCAGCCGCGATCATTTTGCGCTGGGTAGGAAGAATTCGAAACCAAACGTTGGCGACCATGATTGTTCCGAATAGGGCTCCCACGTGGATGTAGGCCGCTCGCCCACTGAACAGGTGGGTCAATCCCCAGGCCAGCAGGACAATTACCAGCAAAGAAAACGCCGCGAATACAGCTTCAGACCGTCCCAATGGCGAGCGGAGCGCGAAATCGTAGACGATCCATCCACCAATAAGTACGGCAAGTCCGATGGCGATTCCGCGTGCCTGGGAAATATCTGCAATATCGGGGTCGATCAGTCCGCTGCTCGCATAGTAGACCAGGAAAAGCAGAACCATTCCGCTGAGCCACGTCATCAACGCTTCCCAACGAAACCAATTGACTTGTTCTGGTCCGACTGTCAGCGATCTCTGACGGTTGACTGTATAAAAACCGCCGCTGTGGACCATCCATATAGATGAGCTTGTGCCTGCGTCGGCATTCTTAGCAAGCTTGTTAAATCGTCCATCCAACCAGGTGAAATAGTAAGTTTGGCCGACCCACATGATCGCCGCGAAAACGTGGAACCACCGCACCAGCAGGTTGAGCCATTCGCGGATCGATGATGTCACTTATATGCTCCGTGCTGCAAAGTTTTCCCGCTCAGGTTCCGCGATAGGTCGTATATCCGTTCGGACTTAACAGTAAAGGAATGTGCAAATGTGATTCGCCTTCTTTTACCTGGAACGTGACTTCCACCACTGGATACAGTGTTCCGATTTTCTGCAATTCGAAGTAACGCCCGCTGTCAAAAACCAGGCGATAAACTCCTGCGGAAACGTCATCGCCCTCCGGCAGCAACTGAGAACAGCGGCCGTCGTGATCGGTTTTCGCCGAAGCTAACAAATGCCATGCTCCGCCACGGCTCTGCTTTTCCAGACGTACTGGTAAATCCGCGGCAGGCTCGCCGCGCACCAAATCTAAAATGTGAGTTGAAATGCGTTTCATCCCTGCAGCCACTTCCTAAGGCGAATTTCCGTGATCTGTCGCTGTTGCTCGGTAGCTTCACGCAACTCGGTCTCTGCATCATTATTGAGACGATGTTGAAGAATACTCAAAATCTCGGTCGCGGATTTTCCCGTCGCGCACACAATAAAGATGCGATGGAAACGCCGCTCATATTCTCGATTTGCATCCGCTAGAGCTTTCTTCACGGAGAGACTGTCATCAGTAACACCTCTTTGCTCCTGCGCCGACCACGCCACAGACTGCGGGTAGGCTTGCGCTGCCTTCGATTCTCCGATACGCGGATGACTTTGAAACGCTTCCATCCAGTCTGGGGGTGCCAGACTGCGCCACACTTCATTCGAAGCAACTAAGAGCGAGTCTTCGTTTGAGATCGGCCTTCTTGCCGACATTTTCTGTGCCCAGGCCTTCGATCCGCAGCAGGGCAGAATCGCGCCAGTGGCTTTCTCGATCGGAAGACGATTCCATCGCTCAAGAACATTATTGTCGCTTGTGTCTTCTGCACCTGCTGGCTCATGCGACCGCCCTGGCCCGAGACGATTTAAAAATTCAACCACCAGATTGCCGGCCACGGTTGTGCGATACCGCGCGTTCGACCGAATATCGTCAATCGGACAAACCTCAGCCATGGCTGTTTTTCTTGCCAAGAGTAGCGACGCGGAATCGATCGACCGCCCAGTCAAGGCTTGTTCCGTCTCCCTTAGACGCAACGGGACAGGGGCAATACTTCCGAGAGCAATGCGAACATCTTCTACTATGCCGTTCGCTACCCAACCCAGAGCGGCGATGCATACTTTGGAAATTGCCTGCGCGTTGCGAGCCCCGACCTTGCGGCTATGGCTTATATAACTCGCGTAACGGCGAGGCAAACAAACTGTCTGTATAAGTTCGTCCGGCGCCAGAAGAGTTTTCTTATAGCCGGTGTGGAAGTTAACGTAAGGCAGCCTGCGCTCTCCCCGCGCCGACACCAGAATCAGTTCCGCTTCACACACCAGCAATGCAGGCAATGAATCAGCCGCTGGCGAGGCGTTCACGATGTTGCCGCCAATCGTTCCCCGATTTTGATTCGCAATTCCACCCGTCCAGCGGGCCGCAGACGCCAGGAGCGGAAACTCAGATGCAACAATCGGATGTTGGCGAAGATCAGTGTATGTGCATCCCGCACCAATTCGAAGCTCACCGTCCGTTACTTCAACGCGGCGCAGTTCGGGAAGATTCCAGATGCTGACCAGCCTTCGCGCCCGCAGATTTCCCGCCGCATATTGCACCATCACATCGGTGCCGCCGGCGATCGGAAGCCACGTTCCGGGTTCGCTGGCCATCAACGCAACCGTCGCATGCAGGCTGCCGGGCGCGATCATTTCATAATCGGAAGGATTCGCTCTCATGCGCTGTTCCTGCGGCGCGCCGCTTCCGCGACAGCGTCAATAATCTGGTTATATCCCGTGCAGCGGCATAGATTGCCGGAAAGACCTTCCCGGATCTCTTCCGTCGTGGGCTGAGGATTTCTATCGAGTAGCTGCACGGCTGCAAGAATCATTCCGGGAGTGCAGATGCCGCATTGCGCGCCGCCATAGTCAAGAAAAGTTTGCTGCAAAACGTGCATTGAATTCTCTGCCGCAAGGCCTTCGATGGTTTGAATGTTTGTATTCGCGGCCTGCAGAATCGGTATAAGGCAGCTATTCATGAGTACGCCGTTCATCAACACCGAGCACGAGCCGCACTCGCCTTCCCCACAGCCTTCTTTCGCTCCCGTTAATCCAAGTTTCAGTCGCAGCACGTCGAGCAGGCGTTCCATCGGATACGCACGCAACTTTTTCGGCTCGCCGTTAACGGTGAATGAAATTTCGATTTTGCCGTAGCCTGCGCGAGAATTGATCATCGTCTCCCAACTCTGGAAACGGCGCTATTTTCCTCCGAGGCTGCTGCGAGGCCATCCATAATATCTTCCGGAAGCAGAGGAATCGAATTGAAGGGAACGCCGACAGCATCTTCCACCGCATTCAGGATTGCGGGGGCGGGGCCGTCCATGGGAAGCTCACCAATGCCTTTGGCGCCGTATGCACCGTGGAAATTCCCTAGTTCTTCAAAGAACACTCGAATGGGCGGCAGATCGCTCGAAGTCGGCATGATGTAATTCGTCATCTGGCCGTTCTGCATGCGTCCATTCTGCCAAACTACTTTTTCGTAAAGGCTGAACCCAATGCCCTGCGCGATACCGCCAATGATTTGTCCCTTCGCCAGAAGCGGGTGCAGCACCTTACCGACTTCCTGCAGCGCGACGAAATCCTTAACCGCCACGCTGTAGGTCGTAAGATCAACTTCGACTTCCGCAATGTAGACAGCCCAGGCAAATGCAGCGTAGGCTTCGCCTCGATATTTTTCATCGTCCCAGAAAATGTCGCTGGGCGGATCATAGCGCGACCAGCAACGGAATGGGCTGTGGGTTGAAACATACTGCTTGCAAGCTGCTCGAAAGTCGTCCGCAGAGTAGCCCTCTTGCAGCAGCTTAGAGAAAATAAGAGTCTGTGCCACTCCCAGCGCGGCAGATTGCACTAATTTGCCGACGACCATGGCCGTGCGGGATGCGACCGTGGGTCCGCTGTTGGGAACCTCCAGTGTGTCCGGTTGGGCCATGGTGACGCTCTCATAGGGAAGACCGAGAGCCTCAGCCGCGATCTGGCTGAGCACGGTGTTCGTTCCCTGACCAAACTCGGTGCTCGAGACCAGCACACGAACACTGCCATCCGCGCAGCCTTCCACTCCGACCACAGAACTCAAATAGCGCTCGCCCGATCCCGTGAAGCCGGCCCCGTGCAGAAACGCGGCAATACCGATGCCTTTTCTCGAAGAGCCTAGTTGATTTTTACTTGCAAACTGCTTCTTCTTGGCCGTGTAATCGGAAACTTCCAGCGCACGATCGAGTAACTTTCCCAGATCAATCGCTTCGCGCACCACCTGTTCAGTAGTTGTGGTCTGCCCCGGCTGCAGAAAATTGCGCTTCCGAATCTCCACCGGTGAAAGACCCACGGTACGCGCGATTCGATCCATGTGCCGTTCCATGGCAAACAGACTTTGCGGCGCTCCAAAACCTCGAAACGCTCCATGCGGCGGCGCGTTTGTAGCAACTGCCTTGGCGCGTATTTGAACGTTTGGCCAGTAGTAGGGGCCGCCCGCGTGAATGGCGCCGCGGGAAAGAACTACGGAGGACAATGTAAGATATGCTCCGCCGTCGATCGTAAAATCGATCTCGCCGCCCAGAATTTTTCCCTCCCTGCTTACTGCGGTGCGATGGCGGGTGCGGGAAGGGTGGCGCTTCGTGGTCGCGGCCATATCTTCCATCCGGTCGTAAATAATCTTCACTGGTCTTCTGGCCTTCATTGCCAGAAGCGAAGTATGGGCGGCAATCATTGACGGATATTCTTCTTTGCCTCCGAATGCGCCGCCAGTTTCCATCTGCACGACTCGAACTTTTTCCGCAGGCAAATTGGCCAGAGCCATGAGTGCCTTGTGAACGTAATACGGGCATTGCAAAGATCCCCACACCGTGATCCCTGTCGATTCGTCAAATGCCGCGATCATCCCGTTCGGTTCGATGTAGAGCTGCTCCTGTGCGCCTGTCGAATATTCACCTTCCACGATGTAGGCGGCTTTTTTCCAGATACCCTCGACGTCGCCTTTTTGGATTCGATACGTTTTGAAAATATTGTCGTCGCCCCATATCACCTCGGTGCAACGCTCGCTTTCTTCAATCGTGAAGATGGCGGGCCAGGGGGGTTCGTATTCAATCGACACCGCCTTTACCGCTTGAGGCAGAAGATGGCGGTCTGGATGTGCCAACAATAAGATCGGTTCCTCGGGATGATTCACGAACTCACTTGCCAGGCAGGGCTGGTCGTCGCCGATGAGTGCAATGCAATTCTTTCCCGGTATATCTTTCGCGGAAACGATCACAAATTCGTCCCATGGGATGCTGTCCGCGAAGCTGATGTTCTTGATGCGGCCGCGCGGAATCTGGCTGCGAACTGTCGCCCCGAAAAGCATGTCGGGCAGAACCATATCGTCCACGTACTGCGACCTTCCGGTTACCTTGTCGCGCCCTTCCTTGCGCGGAACCGAATTCCCGATGATGCGCTCGGTAGTCATTGTGCTTTTGAAATCTTCCCTCACATGCCCAAGCGGGCTTGACGCCCGCGGATGGCATAGTGCGGATGGCATAGTGTATGACAGAAAGATTCACAATGCAGAGGCAAGTATTGGCAAGGAAGATAAAAAAAGGTTATGCCTTGGATCGATGGTATGCATTCGAGGTGTACTCGCGCCCCGCGGGCTCGCCTGGGAATTCTCCATTTAAGAACACGGGATTGCCACGCAGATAAGTTGCCTCCACCACTCCGCGCAACGTTTCTCCGACGTAGGGCGAGACCGGATGTCGGTAATGCAATTCTTCTTCCCGCACAGTTAATTTTCGTTCGGGGTCAAATACGACGAAGTCCGCATTGCATCCGGCGGCGATGCGACCTTTTCGAGCGTCGCAACCGGCGAGCCGAGCTGGAGTCGCGGACATCCACCGCGCCAGATCGAGCAATGAGAATCCTCGCTCGCTGGCTTCAGTCCACATCACAGGCAGCGCGACAGAAAGACTCGCAATCCCACCCCAGGCGGCCTGAAAATTTCCCTGGGAAAGCAGCTTCATCGCTGGCGGACAGGGCGAATGGTCGGTCACCACCATATCGATAATTCTATCTCTCAGCCCCTCCCACAATTTGTCGCAATTCTCGCGGCTGCGAATTGGCGGTGCACATTTATTCAGCGTAGCTCGATCGGAAATTTTCTCCGCGAAAAGATGCAGGTAATGTGGACAAGTTTCCACGGTCACTGCCAGCCCTTCGGCGCGGGCCGCTCGAAGTGCCGGAAGTGCGCGACTGGTCGAAAGATGGACGATGTGCAAGTGAAAGCCGTATTCGCGACACAACGAAATCATCAGCTCAATCGCGTCCATCTCCGCCTCGTCGGGACGCGATTGCAGGTAGGTTTCGTAGCGGCTCCAATCCGCACCGGCTAATGCGCTAGTAGCGCGATCGATTGCATCCGGAAGTTCCGCGTGCACTAACAGAGGCAGCCCTGTCCGCGCAACGTGAGGTAATGCCAATCGCAATTGCTTCTCCGTCACCACAGTGAAACCATCGATGCCGGGACTAATCAGAAAGCACTTGAATCCGGGCACTCCTGCGGCGGCGAGCGCTTCAATGTCATTCTGATTGTCATGCACCACGCCGCCCCACGCTGCCCAGTCCACGCGGCACCGGTTTTGCGCGGCCGCGCGCTTGGACGCAAGCGCAGCAGCCGAGGTTGTGGCAGGAAGACAGTTCAAAGGCATATCAACCAGCATGGTATAGCCGCCAGCTGCTGCGGCTCGCGTAGCTGTCTCGAAACCTTCCCACTCGGAGCGCCCAGGATCGTTGATGTGAACATGCGAATCGACGAGGCCCGGAAGAATCGCAGCATTGCCGAAGTCAGTAATTTTGTAACTATCGGGTACCTCATCGGGAGAAACCACTGCCTTGATTCGTTCGCCTTCTACCAGAATGGCCCCCGGACGAATTCCCTCTGGAGTGACCACCCGTTGAGCGCGAAAGGCTTGCCGATTCAAAACTCAAGCTCCTTAAGATTGGCGGTTACAAAGAAATGTGCGCTGAAACAACATGCGCACTTGGGCGCGCATGAAACAGCATTTTACGAGATTCTGCATCCCGGCTTATACTCGCTTCCGAGCGAAGCGGCCGCGAGAGTATGTCCATGTTGACTGATTGTGGGTCGCCAATTCCGTATAGATAAGTTCAACCAATAGAGCGAACACATGGACAATTCTTTCATGGCTCGGGCCATCCAACTGTCAATCGAAAATGTTAATTCAGGGTGCGGCGGTCCCTTCGGCGCGGTCGTTGTAAAAGACGGCGCTGTCATCGGCGAGGCTGCCAATCAAGTCACGTCGACCAACGATCCCACCGCGCACGCGGAGGTGCTGGCCATCCGTGCCGCCTGCCAAAAACTTGGCTCTTTCGATTTAGAGGGCTGCGAGATCTACACTTCGTGTGAACCCTGTCCCATGTGTCTTGGGGCCATCTATTGGGCTCGCCTCGCGCGCATCTACTTCGCGAATCTCGATGCGGACGCTTCCAAAATTGGGTTTGACGATTCTTTGATCTATCGTGAGATCGCCCAACCGCATTCGAAGCGCAAAATTCCGATGGTTCAGATGATGCGTGAAGAAGCGCTGACGGCGTTTCGCGCTTGGGAAAATAAGCCTAACAAAATCGAATACTAAATTGTGGCCATCAGTCGGGCCTGGCGTCCAGCGATCGTTTTTTCAAATCACGTTCTCATCGCTGGGCGATTTTGTTAACGCAGCCTCAGCTCACCGTAGTGATTGAAATTCGACAGCTTCAGCTCGTCGTTCCCCGGCAGATAGAAGCCGAACTTGCCAGCGGCCACGCTGCCGCCCGATGGCGTCCAGGAGTCCAGCGGAGCCCACCCGTTTCCTTGCTGGATCTGGTGCACGATTCGGGTCGTTGTAATCACGATCTGAAAGGTCCGTGCTTTTTTCTTGTCGGTTTTGATCGCTAGCCGAGCTTCTTCTGTTTTATTTCCGTCGCGCACTAAGGTGCGAGAGAAAAAATTATCGTCCATCTGGAATAATTCATAGTTCCGGTCGTCGGTGTAATTGAATATCCACTGAAGAACCTTCCCTTTGTCTAGGATTGCGCTGAATTGAAACGTTCCTAGGGTGGAAGGAACGTTGTTCAAGACGAAGCCTCCACCGCGATGCACAAACCAGCCTTGATTGGCCTTCCAGCCCGAGGGATCGGCGAAATCCTGCATTCCGCTGGGAGCGAGAGAAAGAGGGCCAATCGTATGTTCACCGGCAACCACTTCCAGCAGTGCCGAGCGCGGAAAATTTCCCACGCGAGCTGTGAGCAGATAGCTGCCTGGAGCCACGACCACTGGCGTGCCATTGCTGACACTAATCGAAGATTCGCCATCTTTTACTAGGGTTACAACAGCATCTGCCGGCGAGAATAGAATCTTCAGTTGGCCCATTGCCGCTTCCATGGCCACGTCCGCGGCATTGAGCGAAACGGCTGAACCAGCCGCGAAACGCTTGTGCAGTATCTTCGGGTTGAAGCGATCCCGGCGCAGTTCTATCGCATGGTCACCAGGATTGACGGTCGTATAGCGAAATTTGGCGTCCCCTTGCAGCGTTCCCAGAACCACTCCATCCAGAAGGACTGAGGTTCCAGCGGCTCCGCCATCAATGACGAGGGAAGCGGCATGCACGACTGGTGTGAGCACGAAATTAACCCGAGCGAGATCGCCCTTGCGAATGCCAGCTTGCTGTTCCGCTGTAGTTTGGAATCCGTTCTTTGCTACGCGAACCGAATAGTTTTTGGGCGCCAGGTTAGAAATTCTCATCTGCCCGCCCTTAGTCGTTCCTTTTTGCAGCTGATTGTTCAGGTAAACCTGTACTCCATCCTCACCTGTGGTCACGAGAAGAGTTCCAATGTCCTGATCGGATACCAGGTACGTCGTAAGCGCGGGAGCGGTCCCTATATCAGCGGCCACAGTATGACGATCACTCCCGTGGGTCAAGGTCAGTTGGTGTTGACCGGCCTGAACATTGGGAATATCGATTCCATCCTCGCCAATCTCCGTATCGGGCTGGTTATCAATAGATACTTTGGCATGCGGCTCGCTGTAGTACACATGCAGGTGATTTGCCCCGTTGCTTATTACGACAGCGTGCACGCCCTTGGCGCTGGGCGGACCACTGACTGTCGGTACAGCCCCGCCGTCCGCGGTGAAGGTAAAGGTAGCTTCTGCCTTCGATCCGGAAAATTTCAGTGTATGCAGCCCCGGAGCGAGATCGTTCGTCGTCCACTGCCCGCCATCGAGATCAACGGCCGGTTGATCGTCAAGCGAAACCGTGCCCGCACCCATGTCGGCCATCAGCTTTACTACAGGCAGCACGGGTTGCAAAGTCATCTCTAAGAGATCGGTCGCACCTGCGCACGCTTCAAACGGCCGGTTCACGGCCTGGTATCCATCCAACTGCGCATCGATCTGATAGGAACCGAATGGCAAGTTCACGTCGAGATCAGAAACACCGCGAACTTCGTTATTAATCCGAATGGTCGCGCCCGGCGGAGAAGTGTGGATGTGAACTGGCAATGAAGCCACGACAGGCGGTAATGGCCGATGCCGAATCACCTTCACCAGCACTAATGCTGTGACCGCTAACAGCAGCAAAACCCCGCCCGCGACCGCAACTATTCTCTTGTTTTTGTTATTTAGGGTGTTCGGGAGAGTACGCACGCGAATTAAGAGCGGCGCCATGCTCGGCAACGAGGCCCATCGCGCCTCGACCGAACTACGGAGATTCGAAAGAAAGGGGGACGGGGCCGCATGTGGGCGAGCAGTTTTGCTCGGCGGGGGCAACGGCGCGGCTTCCGACTCGACTTCCAGCGCCTGAAGCGATCGTCCGGACGGCTTTTTCAGATTAGGAGAAAGCTGAGGCCGCGGCTCGGGCTTTCTGGCTACGGCGCCAGGAGAGAAGAGCAGAGTCGCACTGGGCACACTCTGTGAAACGCCGCTTACTGAACTCGGGGATTTTGGCTGACTGGTGACCGGAGGCTTTGCAAGCTGCTCAATACTGTTCAGCAGTGATCGAAATTCCGCATCCTCGGTGTAGCCTGCGGCTAGAAGTTTCGCTCGTTCGCCGTAGGAACGCAGAGCTGAGATGTCGGTAACCTTTTCAGCTTCTCGCTTCAAGCTTCGCAAATCATCGAGAGCACGCCAACGCGACTTTACACGTTCGGCCTCGGCCATTTCGCTTTGCAGGTTCTCCCGCGTCTGGAGCAACCGCTTCTCATTTGGATAGGTTGCGAGAGCTTGTTCGATTTGCGCAAGCGCGCCCGCAAAGTCTCCTGCTGATCGGAGCCGGCGTGCTTGCGAAAAACATTCATTCACCAGATGATCGCGCTTCCGATCGAGAATGACGGTTTGCAGATTCCTGGCCAATGGATGTCCAGGATTCAGCTCGAATGCCTGCTGAAGCAGATCTTCCGCAGCCTGCCAATCATTCTCCACAAACTGCCGCGCTCGTTCGATCAACGTATTGAATAGAACGCTGCGGGGGACTGGATTGTTTTCGTCAATCTCACACGCCTTGCGAAGACGTTGAACGCCTTCGGGGAATTGACCTTGTGCGTATAACCCCTGCCCTTCAGTAATCAGCCCTTGCACTTCCGTGGCTTGTTGCAGACTCGTCTCCGCAACTCTTTTAAGTTCGGCCAATTCGGCGTCGTTGGGAAATTCCGGTTCCGCTTGCTGCAACAACTCCAAAGCTCGCGCGTAAGAAGCGGATTTCAGGCAGGCTTCGACCTGCTCCGCAAAACGAGCTTTGGCCTCGATTCGCGATTGATTCTCGCGCCGTTTTTCCAGGCGTTCGATCTCAAAACTCAACCCGGGATAGCGGTTGTAAATCGTGCGCAGAATTTCCCAATCGCCGAGCGCGTCGCCAAATTGTCCTTGCTCTTCGTGGAAGTGAGCGCGGGCAACGATGAGTTCACCAGATCGCGCTTGTCCTCCACCAGGCGGAGCGCGCCCTGGAAGTGAGTCTCCTCTGGATAAGTTTTGAGCGCCTCTTTCAAAATGCCAACCCGCGTATCGAGATCGGGTTCGCCCTCGACCTTCCGATCCACTGTCGCGATGAAAGCCGAGAGTTCTTGTCTTTTCTGTTCCTCAAGATCGAATTTCAGCGCCTGAAAAAGCGCGTTGTTGGGGTACTTGCCCATCCATGTGTCGCAGAGCTGCAACGCGGCACCCAGGTTCCCCTCGGCGCGATGCTTGCACATTTCCGCATAGGCGTTGTTCAGAGCATCGTGTTCCGAGCGAACCTGATCGTAAAGATTCTGATAGCTCGTTCGTTCCGGGCTGGAAGAATCCGGCGCTCGCCGGTCCAGTTCCAGCACCAGCGCCAGCTTGGTCAAAGCCTGACTGATTTCTCCCTGCTGCCAGGCGTCCATAGCGGCATGGTGCAGCTGCTTTTTTTCCTGGCGCAGCCGGTTATATTCCTGTTCTTGCCGGTCGACTTCACCCAGCAACTGCATGGCGCGCGCTTCCGTCGGCTTCAACTGGAGCACATTCTGCAAGCCTTCGCGAGCGTGAAGATAAGCGTGGTTGTCGATGTGCTGCTGCGCCAGGCGATACCAGTTCTCGATCTGGCGCTCGCTGCGCCGGCTTTCGATCTTGCTCTTCAAGCCCATCGCAGCGGCGTTCCCCGGCTCCAACTGCAGAATCTCTTGAATTTTCTGCAACGCCAACGGGTCTTCATCTTCCTCGAAGCGTGCTTTGGCGCTGCTCAGCAATTGGGCAACAGTTTTCTGCCGCACGGCGCGGTCAAGTTGCCGCCGCAGCATCGCGATGGAAGTGTCGATGTGGCCTTCCGCTTCCAATCCCGACAGAAGCTCTCCAGCATACTGATGATCGCCCTCTTCCAGCGCCTTCGTGGCGCGTTCCAGCCGCGGTCGGAGTTGGGAAGCGTCGAAAAACTCGATCGGCTCATTGCGCAGCGCCTTGTTTAGACTTTCGCCGAAGTCGCGCGCGTTGGCGAAGCGGTGCCACTGCTGCTTCGCCATTCCTTTATGGATCACGCGACTGATTAATTCATTCACTTCCGCATTCAGTTCCGAGGCAGGAGGCGGAATCTGATTTCGAATAGCATCGACGATCTCTTCCTCATTGGCACGGCGAAAAGGATGTCTTCCGGTCAGCGCCTCGTAGCAAACCACGCTGACAGAAAACAGATCAGACAGTCCGGACAAAGGCTTGCCTTCGATCTGCTCCGGCGACATATACAGTAAAGTGCCCTTTAAGCCCACGGTGGTGTGCACATTGGTCATGTGGGCGACGCCGAAATCGATAATCTTTACCGAGTCATCTTCCATCACGAAAATATTGCTCGGCTTCAGGTCACGGTGCACAAGGCCGCGCTCGTGCGCCGCCTGCAATCCCCGGCACACTTGCGACATTATTCCGGTCGTGCGTTGCGTGGTCAGGCGATGACGCGCTGTGCGAATCAAAGTGTCGAGAGTGGTGCCCGGCAACAAGGGCATGACAAAGTAAGGCTTCTTTTGGCCGTTTTCGTCAAACTCTCCAATGTCGAAGATCTCGACGATATTTAGGATGGCTCATCGACGCTAGAACGTCGGATTCTTTGTAGAACAGTTGAAGGGAGTTGGACTCGGGAGCGTCGCGCAAGGTCTTGAGCGCGACATCGCGGCGAATTACCGTGTCGAACGCGCGATAGACCAGGCCCATACCGCCCTGGCCCAACACATCCTTGACATCGTAACGGCCCGCTAATTTCTGCGGCAGAACATGGGCTACCATCATTACCCCTTCGCAAAGGCAGGAGTTCTAAACGAAGCTGTGGGGGGATGTGCCGTACTGCGGTGCTGAGGCTACCGGGGAGTCTTCAAGGCCAGTATTCCGCGGAACAGACACGGTCGCCAATCTTACCCTAGAAACCTCGTGTTTGAACCGTAAAATAATCCCTTTAAAATCATAAGGATATAAACTGATTGCTGGCGGTTGAGATGAGAAGTTCTACATCTTTAACTCGCATGCAAGCCGTAGGAAACTTTGCCCGGAGTCACCTCGGAGAGGGAGAGAAATTCTTCACTATTGTTCCGACCATAAACGGAAGCCGCCGAGAAATGCATTCGCGTTCGAGCCCAAAAGCGTTTGCGGCGGGAGCTTTTTGATTTTCTTCGCATTCCCGCCTCCCAACACGACGTAGTCAGCGCTCATGGCCACCTGAAGTTCTCTCACGATGTGATTCACGTGCTTCCGCCATTTCTTTTTCCCGGAGTGCTTTAGACCTCGCAGCCCCAGGTAATCTTCATACGTTTTTTCCTTTTTGTAAGGAAGATGAGCCAGTTCCATGGGTTCAACAATGCCGTCTACGATCATCGCCGAACCCAGCCCGGTACCCAGTCCGAGAAAAAGCATTCGCCCGCCCTTATACGAACCGAGGGCTTGCATGGCAGCGTCATTGATGAGTTTTACAGGACAACCTAACGCTTTTTCGTAATCGAAGCCCCCCCAACCTTTGCCCAGATTGTAGGGTTCGCGGAGCGGCTTGCCGTGGACGACAGGTGCCGGATAACCAATCGCAGCGACGTCATACGACCAATCTTTTGCAGCCGTGCTTGCCCACCTGCACATCTTTCGGGCTGTCATCTTGCACCCCGAAGCGACCTTCCTCAGTATCTTTTCGCCGCTGGCCAGAATTTTTACATGAGTTCCGCCAACATCAATAACAAGAACTTTATGATTCATTCACCCCTCCGGACTTGAAAGTTTCACGCTCGCGGTCTTCGCCGTTGATTCCATGATACGTCGCAGCCAGCCCACGTCCGTAGCCGTTCCGAGGTTAAGTGGTGTCTAAACAGTAGGGGGAGCAGTTTATAATTTGCGCATCCCAAACGTCAGTTCGATCTCGGTGAGCCGCGTCTTAACTGTCGCGCACATCTGTCGCAATGTGCTGCCGCTCTATCGCGCGTTGCTTCTATTGCTAGCCTTCGCCGTCACGGCAGCGGCGGCAGACTGGAACGAACCAGAGCAGCAGCTTGCGCGGAAAATCATTGCGGTTACCGGACCTGGCGCCGTGGCCCTCACGGTAAACAACCGTTCCTCCCTCGGTAAACGCGATAACGAAGTGATTCAAAACGGACTGCGCATCGAACTCGAGGCCCTCGGCATCCGCTTCGTGACCGCGGAGCAGGCTGCGGCGACAGTTGCTATTTCTCTCTCCGAAAATTCGACATCCTATGTCTGGGTGGCGCAGGTTCGCCAAGGCACAGGCGAGCCGGTTGTCGTGATGGTCTCTACTCCGCGGCCGCCGGGCGCAGCGGTCGCGCATGAATCCGTTCCGCTTACCCTGCGCAAGATCTTATTGTGGACGCAAGGGGATCGCATTCTCGATGTTGCCGCATTCGACGACAATGCGATGCCAACTCACATTGCGGTCTTAGACGCAGAAAAAGTTGCGTTCTACCGCTCGCAATCGGGAAATTGGCAGCAGGAACAAACATTGGGAATCATTCACGCACACCCCTGGCCGCGAGACTTGCGGGGAAAATTGATTCTCGGCAAAGATCATCTACTACTGAGTGTTTATTTGCCAGGAGTAGTCTGTCGAAGCCTCACAGCGGCAGCACTGAACTGCCGCGATACTGACGATCCCTGGCCTCTCGTACCCGCAGCATCAATTGGCGGAACTGGCACCGCTTTTCAACTCTCCTCTTCGACGGCAATTCCAACTGTGGGAGCTTTCTACGCTCCCACGCGAAACTTCTTTACCGGTGTCTTAACGCCCGGCATAGGTAAGTTCACGGCGGTTTCCAAGTTTTATTCGGCTGCGTTTCTGCCGCGCGATAAATATGTCTTATGGCTTTTCGCCGCGACGGATGGTTCCTTGCACATGGTCGATGGCGTCAGCGACCAGGTCGCCAGGCTTGACTGGGGAAGCGACATCACAAGCGTGAGTACTTCTTGTGGCGCAGGTCGGCAGGTGCTGGCGACCGGTCCCACCGCGAATTCGGAGGAAATAACCGGGGATGCAGTGCGCGCGTACGAATTTCCAGATCGCGACCCCATCGCGGTGAGTCCCGCGCTCGATTTTCCCGGCGCGATCACGGCCCTGTGGACTGAAGAAAAAGGCGACACGGCCATCGCAGTAGCGAAGAATCGAGAGACAGGAAACTATGAGGCATATCGAGTGGCGGCGGCTTGTAATCCGTAACTTGATTGTTGTGATTATGGTTGCCGCGGCACAGGTGGCGAGCGCCGAGACGCGGCCGCAGTACGGAGGCGTGCTGCACATTGCGATGCGCGCAGCGCCTGCGTCGCTCGATCCGGCGGACGGATTGCTCGACAATGCCGCTCCCGATTCTTTCGGTCGACGCAGTTTGGCTATGCTCATGTTTGACACGCTCGTGACCACCGACGAAAACGGGCGTGTCCAGGCTTCACTCGCCACGACGTGGCGAGTGTTGCCCGGAAGTCAGCATTGGCAGATACAAATTCGTCGCGGAGTAACTTTCCACGACGGCACACCGCTTACAGCTGAAGCGGTTGCGGCATCTCTTCACGCCGCCAATCCGTCATGGAATGTCTCTGCGGATGGCGATTCGGTAACAATTGAATGGGACAATTCCAGCCCCGATCTATTGCAGGAGCTGGCTTTGCCGCGAAACGCAATTGCGAGGCGGACTTCTGGCAGCAACCCAAGCGGAACTGGCCCATTTCACATTGTCGACTGGCAACCCGGAAAGAAGTTGGCGTTAGCAGCGAATGAAGACTGCTGGCGCGGGCGTCCATTTTTAGACCCCATCGAAATTGAAATGGGAAAAACTTTTCACGATCAGATCACTGAACTGGAATTGGGCAACGCGGATCTCGTGGAAGTAGCTCCTGATCAGGCGCACCGCGCTCAGCAGAAAGGACGCAGCCTGGCAAGTTCGATGCCGGTTGAACTGTTAGCCCTGTTTTTCTCGCGCGATGCGGCCTCTCCAGAAGAGAAAGTTCTTCGCCAGGCATTAGCACTGAGTGTGGAGCGCCGCTCCATCCGGAGAGTATTGTTGCAAGGAGTGGGACAACCTGCGGCCAGCATTCTTCCGGATTGGATGAGTGGATACGCATTCGTCTTCTCAACCGACGCTGACTTGCCCAGGGCTCGTCAAGCGCTCGCGCAGGTTCACCGCGTCCCAACCTGGACTCTCGCGTACGATGCTACCAACCCACTGGCGCGTTTGCTGGCTGAGCGCATCTCTCTGAATGCTAAAGATGCCGGACTGGCGCTGCAACCAACGGCATCGACTACTGCTGATTTGCGCTTGATGCAAGTTCCGCTAGTATCGCCTGATCCTTGGATTGCGCTGGGAAATGTGGCCGCCCTGGCGGGGTTGCCCATAGGCAAAAGCCAGGGAACCGTGGAAGACCTCTATTCGTCAGAACTGGCGCTATTGGCAACACAGCGCGTCATCCCGTTGTTTCATTTGCCAGTATCGTACTCCGCGGCAACCACAGTTAAGAATTGGACGCTGCGGGCCGACGGAACCTGGACTGTCGCCGACGCATGGCTAGAGAATGCAAAACAATAATTTGCAGCACTATCGAGAAATCTGATCGAGCATGATACCAAACCCTATCCCCAAGATGATCGACGCAGCACGACCGAGAAGATGACCGGGCAAGAAAATGACTGGCAAGAATAGTGCTCGGCAAAAGCGATTGGCTAAAGAGCGATCGGCAACAAAACGATTGGCGAGAAAATGATCAGCAAGAAAACAATCGGCAGCGACCATTAGTTAAGCCATGACCTTCCGTCGCAAACTTTTGGCTGTTTTCGCGCTGACGGTCTTCCTATCAGTCGGAGCCGTCGCCTGGCTCGTTCTGGCATTAACCCGCAATGCATTCGAGCGCTCTGAAGACCAGCGAACCGCTGCGCTGGTCACACAGTTTCAACAGGAATTCGCGCGCCGGGGAGAAGATGTAGCTCGACGCGTCGAGACCATCGCTGCTTCCGATCCAGTCAATCGAATGGCAGCCGCGCTCAACGGCTCGCCGTCCGACTCCGCGGAGTATTTTGAACTTGCGAAATCGATGGCTGAAAGTCATCAACTCGACTTTCTCGAATTTCTCGATGAGCATGGCGCCATCATCTCCTCAGCCGAGTGGCCCACCAAGTTTGGCTATGCCGACAATACCTTCGAAAGTCTTTCCGCGTCGAGCGGGCAGAACGCTTTTCTGAGGCGCGAAGAATTGCAAGATTCTACCGCCTTGGGACTGTTTGCCGTGCGAAGCAATGCCACCAGCGAGCATCCCGTGTATGTGGTCGGAGGCAGGCGTCTCGACAATAATTTTCTTTCCGCACTGGAGCTTCCAGCAGACATGCGCGTCCAGCTTTATCAGAATTCCAGCCAGCATTTTTCTCCTGACGCGCTTCTTGACCCATCTGCGCCGAGTTCTAGGGCTCGCCCCGCGGAAAAGCTTGCCCCTCTCATCGATTCGGTACTGCGCCGCAATCAGGAAACGACCGAGGTTATCAACTGGTCCTCCGATGAGGCCGATGAAGAAGTGTTTCACGCGATACCGCTGCGAGGCTCAGGAAAGGGAAGTCCCTTGCTGGCGATTCTTCTCGTCGGAAATTCCCGGCGCTCCTATGTCGAATTGAAACGCCGCATTCGTGCGTCGGCGTTCCTGGCCGGCGCTGGCGGTATTATTCTGGCAATTTTGTTCAGCAGTTGGGCGGCTGCCAGGGTTACGCGTCCTATGGAGCAACTCGCTCGCGCGGCCCAGGACGTCACCGCGGGTCATTGGGACACGAACGTAGAAGTTCATGGCAAAGACGAAGTTGCGCAACTGGCCGAGTCTTTCAATCGTATGACGGCTGAATTGTTGGCCCAAAAGGAGCGTCTGCTGCAAACGGAGCGGGTCGCAGCGTGGCGTGAACTCGCGCGCCGCCTGGCGCACGAGCTGAAAAATCCACTGTTTCCTCTTCAACTCACAGTTGAGAACCTGCTCCGTGCGCGAGAGCAGGGCCCGGAACAATTCGACGAGGTTTTCCGCGAGAGTTCTACCACTCTGCTGGCGGAGATCTCGAACCTTAAGACCATCATCGGCCGCTTTAGTGACTTTTCGAAGATGCCGCCTCCGCAGCTGCAACCTGTGCAGGGAAACGAGATTGTGCGCGGAGTGGTGAAACTGTTCCAGCCGCAACTGCAAGCACCGGGACACGTGCCGATTACTTGCAAGCTCGAGTTGGATGAAAAGCTCGGAACCATCGCTGCCGATCCCGATCTATTGCACCGGGCGCTTTCAAATCTTGTGCTCAATGCCATGGATGCCATGCCCGACGGCGGTATCCTCACGCTGCGAACGAGGCGCGACAACGGAAAGGTAATGATTGAAGTCGGCGACACCGGCACGGGGATGACGCGGGAGGAGTGCGAACGCATCTTCACTCCTTATTACACCAGCAAACAGCATGGAACCGGCCTCGGCCTGGCCATTGTGCAATCGGTGGTAAGCGACCACGGCGGAAGAATCAGCGTGCAGAGTGAACCGGGACGAGGGACTACTTTCATAATCCAATTGCCGGATAATCTCGAGACATTCCAGAAAACTCCCGAGCAGCAAAGAGCTGGACATGCCGGATAATTTTCAAGTTAAACATTGCAAGGAGAACCGTTGCCACAAAAAGCCCATCTTTTGATTATCGACGATGAAGCCAACACGTTGGCGTCCCTGTCACGCGCCTTTCGGCTGGCGGGACACGAGGCCACGGTGTGCGATAACCCGGCGAAAGCTCTCGAACTCGCCAAGTCGCAGAACTTCGATCTCATTTTTTCTGATGTGGTCATGCCGGGCAAAGACGGGCTGACTCTGCTCGAGGAATTAAAGCAGCAAGGAGCAACTGCTCCGTTGGTCATGATGTCAGGCCAGGCGCACATTGAAATGGCGGTGCGCGCAACACGCCTCGGCGCCATTGACTTTCTCGAGAAGCCGATCTCCACCGATAAACTGTTGCTCACTGTAGAGAACGCGCTCAAACTGCAACGACTCGAGAGTGAGAATCGGCAACTTCGCCAGCGACTGGGTAAGCACGAAATCGTGTGGAAGGGCGAAGCCATGCGGCGTGTCATGGCTCAACTGGAGCGTGTCGCCGCCAGTGAAGCCCGCGTCTGCATCTTCGGCGAGACTGGCACCGGCAAAGAGCTGGTTGCACGAACCATTCACGAACGAAGTTCGCGCGCCACTGGGCCTTTCATCACTCTGAATTGCGCCGCCGTGCCGGCGGAGTTGATCGAGTCCGAACTGTTCGGACACGAAAAAGGATCGTTCACCGGCGCCTCCGGTCGCCACATTGGCAAATTCGAGCAGGCTGATCAGGGAACGATATTTCTCGATGAAATCGGCGACATGCCCTTGAACATGCAGGCCAAGTTGTTGCGCGTCCTCGAAGAAGGCGAAGTCGAACGCATTGGCGGCGATAAGGCGATCCCGATCAATGTTCGCGTCGTAGTCGCGACCCACCGCGATCTGGAAGCGCGTGTGCGCGAAGAAACATTTCGGCAGGATCTGTTCCATCGCATTCACGTTTTCCCTCTCGTGCTTCCGCCGTTACGGGAACGCAGCGACGATATTCGCGCTCTGGTGGAGCATTTCGCGGCTCAAATGTGTGCGCAAAACGGATGGAAATCGGTCCCATTCAGCGCGGACGCGATCGCAGCGCTGCAATCGCATTCTTGGCCAGGGAACATTCGCGAATTGCGCAACATGGTCGAGCGTCTCATGTTGCTTGCCACGGACGGGCACGTGAATCTATCCACAGTACAAGAAGCGTTGCCCAAGACTTCTTCGGCGGGGACTGCCTTGGGTGGCATCGGATCGGGCGCGCTGGCTGAAAGAGTGCAGTCGTTCGAGCGCGAAGTGATTCTCGCAGAGCTGAAGCGCAACCATCAGAATGTGACTCTGGCCGCAAAAACACTTGGCCTGGAGCGCAGTCATCTGTACAAAAAGGCGGAGCAACTGGGAATCGATCTCCGCGCCATGCGCCGAGAACTGGACTCGCAAGGGTGACGGGTCAGGGTTCGAAATCAGTATGGGACTTCCCGGCGGTATCACCTACAAACTTTATCTTTGGTTGGACGCGATTTCAATTGGACCGCGATTTCAATCGGCTGCAGCGGTGGACGCCGCAGTTTGCCGCTTCAGGTCGGTTGCCAGCAGCCGGTGAAATAATTGTTCCCCAGCCTCGCGGCGTACAGACAACCGGCCAGCTCCATAAGCTCGCGACTTCAATCCGCGTTGCACATCCTCGCAAATACCCAGATCTTCATCCTGCACGCGATTACCCACGTCTACCGATTCTTTGTTGTATTCCGCGCGCGCCTCGCTCACGTCATCAAAATAAAAATCGAACACAACGCGGCAATGGTCTGCGTCCACGGGGATAACATAGTTAGTGTCCATATATCCTTCGTAACAGTTGATCATCAGATTCGGATACTGCCAGAAATAACAGGCGCGATCGCCTTTTCGCGTCGATCCTGTAGCGGCATCTTCATTTGAAGTCACCATAGGACTGGACTGCAGGCAGTAACGATCTTCGTTCTCGATCGTGTACTGCTTGTAGTCGAGGACGGAATTCAATTCCTTATGTAGGTAGGGCACATGGTAGCCACCGTCCAGGTAGTTATCCACGTAGACCTTCCAGTTGCATCGAATGTCGTAAGTCCTGCGGTCAAAGTAGTGCAGCTTGCTGATGCCGAGAGGAGCAACGCGCTTCACCAGTCCGCCCAAAAATTCCTGCAGCGAAACGGCATCATCGTCAAGATTTATGAAGACAAAGCATTCCCAGGTTTCCACGCGAATCGGTACCAGGCCATTCTGAGCGCGATCGAAGTTTTTCACTCCCTCGAATTCAGGCATGCCTTTGAGCGACCCGTCCAGTCCATATTTCCAGCCGTGGTAAGGACATTGCAAAATCGCCGCCTGCCCGCAAGGTTGAGTCACAACCGCGGCAGCGTGATGCCGGCAGACGTTGTAGAAAGCGCGCAGCCTTCCATCGTTGTCCCGGACAACTACGACAGGCTCCCCCGCAAGCAGGGTGGTAACAAACTGTCCTGGACTTTGCAGCTGATTCGTACGCGCAACAAGCTGCCACGTTCTGCTGAAAACGCTAAGCCTCTCCATTTCAGCGATGCGACAGTCCGTATACCACGGCGCAGGTATAGTCGAGGCCTCCGACAGCGCGGCCCGGTCGTCGTAGCTGGAAAGAATCTGCTCGACAGAAGTTTCCATAATTATGGTCTCGAATGACTGTTCATGGTCTCGAATGGATGATACTCGAACCCATACTACCGCAGGGCGAGCGCGCTTCCGGCACTGGAGGATATGGACGCTCGCTAGGGCGCTCGGCGACTTTTGGATGGCCTGCCGGGCAGCAAGCCATCCAGCGTTTGCAAGTTTCTGGTTTCTTCTTTGTCCCGTGTGGCTCGCCGCAAGCGGACTTGCGTTAAACAACGCGTTGCAGCAAAGAGCAGAATTAGCTCGCCTTACGGGCGCGAGGTTCTTCCGCACGCACCAGAGGCGCTTCGACTAGATGTTCGCTCAGAAACCACACCTGTAGCTCATTGGGACGCAGGACATCGCTGACGACCAAATCATTCGTGCCATCATCACCCAACTCCGAAGCGCGACCCGCAAGCTCTCGGCAATGCTCAATAATGATTTGATGGGCATCGAGAAGTCGTGAGATTTGCACCGGGACTTCTTCTCTGCCGCGGGGTGGGCGTTCGATCCGTGTGGTCTCGGCAACGTCCGCCGCCATGGCGAGCGAGACCCCGCCCAGCAACTGGATCCGCTCAGCAATCTCGTCCACGATTTCCACTTGCTCTCCGTAGTGCTTGTCGAACAACAAATGCAACTGGTAAAAGGTCGGCCCAGCGACTTGCCAATGCGACTTTTTGTAGAGATCTCGCAAGGTCATAGTATCCGCGAGCAAAAGATTGAGTTGCTCGGTCATTTCCAACCGCACCGGCTCTTCCAAATCGAGCGGGAGCGCGTGGGAAACAGTGCCGTAAGCTTGCATCTCCCCAGCGCGCTGATGAATGTGGGGCTGTGCGTTGATTGTTTGCCGCGGGACGGAGACTTCTTTCTTCGCCATTTGAATCCTCCTGTGTGGCTGGAACCAATCGACTATCTCAGACTACTCGACTCTAAGACTGTTGGGCCAGTCGTGCAACACCCCTTGGATGCTCCCCATCTCCACTTGGGTGCGCCATTTTTTCCGTAGCTCGAAACCACTCATCGATGAAGCGCCAGTAAAGCGAGATTCGGTACTGAAAGGCTTCGTGTTAAAAAGCGACAAGAACCGAAATTCCGGGCGTGTGGCCTGTGGACAGTGGGCAGTGCGCGGCCCGCAAGGTTTGACGGCACTCCACGCGATTGCTATGATTGAAATGCGGGGTGGAGCAGTCTGGTAGCTCGTTGGGCTCATAACCCAAAGGTCGGTGGTTCAAATCCACCCCCCGCAACCATTTACGGATTTGAGGGACTACCGGCGTAGTCCCCAATT
>Ga0182024_10000651_pt1 | contig 89996 bp, 68 predicted proteins | sample P32metaG_FD_120480 | JGI IMG/M metagenome (GOLD analysis project Ga0182024, IMG submission 120480) | Permafrost microbial communities from Stordalen Mire, Sweden - P3-2 metaG (Illumina Assembly) | ecosystem: Environmental > Terrestrial > Soil > Wetlands > Permafrost | place: Sweden: Stordalen... | reverse complement strand
TTTTTTCCAGCAATTGCCGCAGGCTGCTGTTCAGCGGAATCCACCGGGCCCTGCTGTTTTTGGTGACGCGGACGTGAAGCTGTCCTTTCTCGAAATCAACGTCGCTCCAAAGAACGTGCCGGGCCTCATCAATCCGCACGCCGGAGAATGCCAGAAATCGAAACAGGTTGGCGCAATCTTTTGCCTGTCCCGCGCCGGACGTTTCAATGTGAGTGGCCATCTCCTGAAACTGGGCCTGTGACGGCAGATGCAATTCCTTCGGCTTCACTCGCCGCCGATCCACGAATTTGGCCGGATTGTCCACTCGGTAGCCATGTTCCACCGCGATGTCGAGAATTCGGCGCACGATGCCCAACGCACCGTTGAATCGTGTGGGGCTGTAATCCTTGCCGTGGCGAGCCCCCCAATCGTTGCAGTCCTTCTGTGAAATCCGCGCGATTTCGCTCGAATACAACTCCGGCCAGGTCTTTTTCAGGGCGATCAGGACTTCACGCTTGTAGAGCTTGGTGCGCGGCTGATTGTTGGCGTCGTCCTCGATCTCCTTCCTGAAAATCTCGATGATAACCTCGCCCTTGACCGATTGCCCTTTGTTGATGGCCAGCCGCCGGTAATCTTGCAGGAAATCGGACAGTTTGACCTTGGCCACGCTCAACACATGCGTTTCGAGGGAGCGGCGAATCAACTTGCCATTGACCCGGACTCTGCCAAAATATGTTCCGCTGGGTCTGTATCGGATGAGATTGGGATAGGGTGTTTTGAGCCAGTCAGCATCGGCTTTGGATTTGCGCTCGGTGAGCGATGGTAATGTCGTTTTCATGGCAGAAAAAACATACCATATACAAATTGAGTATGCAAATCGAAATCAGGCTCAAAAAGTGTGGTTGTAAGTGATTTATGTTAAGCATTTTAGCCAGTTTAGCTCAGTGGTAGAGCAACGGTTTTGTAAACCGTCGGTCGCCGGTTCAAATCCGGCAACTGGCTCCATTCTTAATATGTTGAAACACAATTGGTTGAAGAGGAGACGGTAACAGTGGATACCAAAATGGACACCATTTTGACAATGACACCAGCGTTATTTCAGAATGCCGTCATGATTACGCTCTAGCCGCTAACATCGAGGCGCCTTCCATATTCCGTGCCCGTCAGAAAAATTCGATCTGAATTGCCCAAGGCTGGATTTTAATGTGTTCTTGTTCATTATTGTTTCTTCGTTAGCAGGTCTACTGACCTTGTTTTTAATGTTTGACTGACGCGATGACGAGAGTCGCCACTTCCGAATTGTTCCAGCCGCCGCCCAGCGCCTTGATGAGCTGCACGGCGGCTATGAGCCGCTGGCCCGCAAGCTGGGCATTGCCGCGCTCGGCTTGAAGGGCGTCCCGGCTGGCGTCTACCACCTCGATATAGCTAACGATTCCTGAACGGTAACGATCTGTCGCAAGATCAACGGCCCGGCGCGCGTTTGTCACTGCGCGCTCCTGGGCGGCTGACTGGTCCGCCAAATGATGAATTCCGGACAGGCTGTCCTCCACTTCCCCAAAAGCAATGAGCACTTGTTGCCGATAATTCGCCACGGACTCCTCGAAGACTGCCTTGGAACGCCGGTAGTTGGCCTTGTTGCGGCCTCCGGCAAAAATCGGCAGCGAAAGGCTTGGACCGATGGACCAGGTGCGGCTGTTCCAGTTGAACAAGGTATCGACATCGGCGCTCAGGTAGCCGCCCGAACCGGTGAGCGTAAGCACGGGGAAAAACGCGGCTTTGGCAACACCGATGCGCGCGTTGGCGGAGGCGAGCTGGCGCTCTGCCTGGGCGACGTCGGGCCGCCGTTCCAGCAAGTCGGAGGGCAATCCGACCGGGATTTCTGGTGGTTGCGGGTCCCAATTGCCGGTTGTCCCGGCAGCTAAATGAAACGAGGCCGGATTGCTGCCCTCCAGGATGGCGATGGCATTCTCCAATTCCGCACGTTGCTGGGCGAGCGACGCAGCTTCGGCTTCAGTTGTAGCCAGCTCGGTTTGGGCGCGGGCAATGTCGAGATCGTTGCCAATGCCTCCGTTAAAGCGGCTCCGGACCAATCGCACTTGTTCCTTTCGCAAATCAACCGTGCCGGACACGGTGGCGATTTCGGCATCGAGTGCCCGGAGCCTGAAATAATCCTGCGCGACGTCAGCCTGCAGAGTCAGCAGGACATTGCCAAACGCCGCCAGTGAGCCTTGCGCATCGGCACGCGCGCTTTCAAATCCACGGCGCACACGGCCCCACAAGTCAATCTCGTAACTGAGGTCCAGCGGCGTCTGCCATGTATTGGCGGTCAAAGGGCCGTAGGTTGGTGCTTGGTTTGGCGAATAGCGCTGACGGTTGAAACTCGGATCGAAGTTCAATCTTGGCAGCAAATCAGCGCGGGCCACACGCGCGGTGGCGCGCGCCTGATCCACTCGGGCGACAGCAGCCTTGAGGTTTTGATTAGCTTGCAAGGCCTGCGACTCCAATTCATTTAAATTTGTGTCGTGAAAGACCTCCCACCAATTTCCCTTGGGCACGCTATCCAGCGGATGGCCCTCCTTCCATTGTCCCAGTTCCGCAGCCTTGTAATTCCCAGGATATGAGTTTGTCGGCGGCTTGTAGTTCGGGCCGATGGTCAGCATCCCGCCTTGAGCGGAAACGGGCGAAAGCACCGAAGCGAGCAAGAGAATTCCCACAGCGGCCCCTGCCGCGCCGAGTGCGGGACCGGTAGATTCGTTTCGGGAAATGGCGGACTTCTTTTTGGAAACTCGCCGCATCAGAGTGAGATAGAACACGGGTGTGAGGAACAGACCAAACAACGTCACACCGATCATACCGGCGAAGACAGCGACACCCATCGCCTGACGCATTTCCGATCCTGCCCCGTGGGCCACGACCAGCGGAAAAACGCCTGCGATGAAAGCGATGGAGGTCATCAAAATTGGACGGAGCCGAAGGCGGCTGGCTTCGACGGCGGCCTGGAAAGCGGGAAGACCTTCCTCGTCCTGTTTGTGGCGGGCAAATTCGACAATGAGAATGGCGTTTTTGCAGGCGAGGCCCACCAGCACAATCAGGCCGATCTGCGTAAAGATATTATTGTCGCCGCCTTTGAGCCAGACGCCGCTGATGGCGAAGAGCAAACACATCGGCACAATGAGGATGATGGCGAGCGGCAAACGCAAACTCTCGTACTGCGCGGCCAGCACCAGAAATACCAGCAGGATGCAGAGTGGATAAACATAAATGGCCGAATTGCCCGCCAGGATGCGTTGATACGTCAAGTCGGTCCATTCAAAGGTCATCCCCTTGGCCAAGCCCTCTCCGGCGAGCTTGGCGATAGACGCCTCCGCCTGGCCGGAGCTGTAGCCGGCAGCGGGACCGCCGTTAATTTCCGCCGCGGGATAGCCGTTGTAACGGAGGGCGCGGTTCGGGCCATGCGTTTCTGTCACCTTCACCAAAGTGCCCAGAGGCACCATCTCACCCTTTTCATTGCGCGTTTTCAGCCGCGTGATGTCTTCGGGACGGTCTCGAAACTGCGCGTCTGCCTGGGCGATGACTTGATAAGTCCGTCCGAAGCGATTGAAGTCATTGACATAAAGCGACCCAAGATAAATCTGCATTGTCTCGAACAGATTCTGCAACGGCACGCCTTGTTGTTTGGCCTTGACTCGGTCGATGTCCGCGTCCAGTTGAGGCACGTTGACAGTGAAGGTGGAAAACACGCTGGCCAGACCCGGCGTCTGGTAACTCTTGCCAATAACGCCCTGGAGATTCTGGTAGAGGGCGTCGTAGCCCAGATCAGCGCGGTCCTCCACATAGAGCTTGAAGCCACCAATAGTGCCCAGGCCATTCACGGGCGGCGGCGGCACGGTGAGGATGAATGCATCTTGAATGCCCGCAAACTGCTGATTCAACGCGGCGGCGATGGCCGGGCCGTTCAGCTTGGACGATTTACGGTCCTCAAATGGCTTCAGACAAAAGAAGACGATGCCTTCGTTTGGCGACACGCTGAATCCACTGATGCTCAGCCCGGGAAAGGCGACGGCGGATTCCACTCCAGGCTGTTTGAGTCCGATGTCCGACATGCGGCGGATGACCGTTTCCGTGCGGTCGAGCGAAGCGGCGTCGGGCAATTGGGCGAATGCTACCAGATATTGCTTGTCCTGCGTCGGGACAAAGCCCGTAGGAACCTTGTTGAAGCTCCAGGCAGTCAGGGCCACCAGGCCCCCATAAACCACCAGTGCCACGATGCTTTTCCGCAGAACACTGCCGACACCAGCGGAATACTTATTTCCGGCCCACGCAAAAATCCGGTTGAACGGTCCGAAGAACCAGCCCAGCGATTTTTCCATGAACCGGGCAAACCAATCCTTGGGCGCTTGGTGGTCTTTGAGCAGCACGGCGCAAAGGGCCGGGGAAAGTGTCAATGAACTGAAGGCCGAAATAACCGTCGAGATGGCAATCGTGATGGCAAATTGTTTGTAGAATTGTCCCGTGAGGCCGCTGATGAACGCCGTTGGCACGAAGACGGCGCAAAGCACCAGTGCCGTGGCAATGATCGGGCTGGTCACTTCGCTCATCGCCCGTTTGGCGGCGTCCACCGGCGAGAGGCCCAAGGCGATGTTGCGCTCGACATTTTCGACGACCACGATGGCGTCGTCCACTACGATGCCGATGGCCAGCACCAAACCGAACAGAGACAAATTGTTGATCGAAAAGCCCAATGCCAGCATCACGGCGAAAGTGCCGATGAGGGAGACGGGCACCGCGACGAGCGGAATGATGGAGGCGCGCCACGTTTGCAGGAAAATGATGACCACAATGACAACGAGCAGAATTGCCTCCAGCAGCGTATGCACTACCGCCTCGATGGAATGCCGCACGAAAACCGTCGGATCATATACCACCGAATAATCCACGCCGTCGGGAAAATTTTTCTTGAGTTGCTCCATGGTGCGGCGAACGTCCGCCGAGAGTTGGAGGGCGTTGGCGCCGGGCGTTTGAAAGATTGGCAGAGCCACGGCGGTTTTGTTGTTCAACAGTGAACGAAGCGCGTAACTATCCGCGCTCAGTTCGATTCGGGCGATGTCCTTGAGCAGGGTCTTCTCGCCAATGGGGCCGGTCTTGACGATGATGCGGCCAAATTCTTCCGGCGAAACCAGCCGGCCTTTCGCGTTAATTTGCAATTCAAAATCCACAGGCTGAGACACGGGTTGCTGGCCAATCGCGCCCGCGGCAATCTGCACATTTTGTTCGCGGATCGCGCTGACAACGTCGCTGGCGGTCAGATTTCGCGCGGCAATCTTGTCCGGGTTGAGCCAGACGCGCATGGCATAATCGCCCGAGCCGAAAACCTGCACGTCGCCCGCGCCAGGAATGCGCGCCAGGACATCCTTCACCTGGAGCGTGGCATAATTGCGCAGATAAACCTCGTCATACCGGCCCGATGGGGAAAACAGATGCACAACCATGGTCAAGTCGGGTGATTGCTTGGTTGTCGTGACACCCAATTGGCGAACCTCTTCCGGCAGTTTGGCCAACACTTGGGACACGCGGTTTTGCACCTGGACCTGGGCTTTGTCCACATCCGTGCCGAGCTTGAAAGTCACCGTTAGCGTCATCACGCCGTCAGGCGTCGCCTGGGAAAACATATAAAGCGAATCCTCCACGCCGTTGACAGATTGCTCCAGCGGCGAGGCCACGGTTTCGGCAATGGTTTTGGGATTGGCGCCCGGATAGACCGCGCGCACGACGATGGTCGGCGGCACAACCTCCGGGTACTCGCTGATGGGCAGCCGAAACATGGCGATCAACCCGACAAGGAAAATCACGGCCGAGAGCACGCCCGCGAAAATCGGGCGGCGGATGAAGAAGTGCGAGAAGTTCATAAGTTTGATCGTTTGGATTTATGCGGTTGGTTCGTGTCGCGAATCAACGCTTGGCGATTTTGATTTTCCCGTTGTCCGCCACCTGTTCCTGCGGCGTCACTGGCATCCCGGGCCGGATGCGTTCCATTCCGTTGACAATGATCTTTTCGCCCGCCAGGAGGCCGGAGCGGACAATGCGTTTGCCATCCACCGCCGGGCCGAGCTTCACCGCCGTGTATGCCACGGTGTTGCTGGCACTGAGTGTCAATACATATTTCTGGGCCTGGTCGGTCCCAATGGCCCGCTCGGACACCAGCAGGGCTGGGTGCCGTTCGCTTAAGGGCACACGGATGCGCGCAAACAATCCCGGCACAATCCGTCCGTCATCGTTGGAAAATACCGCGCGCAACAGAATGCTGCCGGTGTTGGGGTCAACCCGATTATCAAACGACTCAATGTGCCCGTGATGAGGGAATCCTGTTTCATCGGCGAGTTGCAGCTCGATAGGGGTTTGGCCGTTGCGGTTGGTCTCGATTTTTCTGGCCTGGAACAGGGCGTTGAATTTCAGCAGCGAATCCTCGTCGATGTCCGCATAAACATAGACCGGATCGACGGACACGAGGGTCGTCAGCAGAGAGGCCGTGCCCGGGCCGCCGCTGACGTAATTGCCTTCCGTCAGAAAGGCGCGGCTGACCCGACCATCAATGGGCGCGCGCACTTGCGTGTAATCAAGGTCGAGCTTCGCTGAATCTCGCACCGCTTGCGCCGCCAGCAAGGCCGCCTTGGCCTCCTGAAAACGCGCCACGCGCGCGTCGGATTCCTCGGTGGAAATGGCTTTGTTGGCCAGCAGGTCAGCGGCGCGTTCGGCTTCGCGCCGGGCATTTTCCAACTGCACCAGGGCCCGTTCGGCCTCAGCCTCAAGCTGGTTGAAGGCCGCTTGATGCCAGCGCGGGTCAATCACAAAGAGCACGTCTCCCTTTTTCACCAATTGGCCCGATTGAAACCGCACCTCCTGGATGTAACCGGAAACGCGCGGCCGAACCTCGACCGATTCCACCGCCTCAGTCCGGCCAGTGAATTCGTCCCATTCGACGAGTTCCATCTCCTCGACAGGCGCCACAGTTACTGCGGGCGGGGGCGGCCCTTGTGGAACGGCATTGGCGCCGCATCCGGCGAGGAGGATCATCGCTATCACAGCAGCGAGCGCCAGTAAAATGGGCTGCAGAACTTCCTTTTTTGTCATAATATTTCTGGGTTAAATATTTAGTTTGTTGGATCGGGCCGTCTTCACGCGGCCCGCGCAAAAAAGTCGGCGCGGCGCAACATACGCTGATGGTTGGACCATGCGGCGGCGCGTTGAACCTTCTCCTCCGCAAGGTCGGGCATCACAAGGATCGGTGCGAAAGTTGTGGCGGCTAGAGCGTGCGCTTCATTGACTGCCTGCCAGATGAGGCGCGCTTTCACCCCTGCGTATTCGGCGCTTAGCCGTTGGACGAGATCCGACTTTAGTTCCTGGAGTTTGAGAATAATATTGTTTTTCATAGGCGTATCTTTCGTATTTTGACTTCGCCAATTAACTGACTGGTCAATTCTAGTTTGGGCAGCTTTCATGCGTATTTCCGTATTTCTTAATTGTTCAATTTTGTTAGACTGCGACTGCTTTTGCCCCGATGTAGTCCATAATCGTGGATTCCATTCCTTCCAAAACTTTCAAATCGTTTTGCACCTTGGCTTCAACCATCATGCCGACCAACAGCATATTCACCCTTTCGGCCGAGGCCACGGGATCCTTCACCGTGACGGAGCCTTCGCGGATGGCGTCAGCGATGGCGCTTTCCACATATTTTCGGCTCGAATTCATCAACTGCTCGCTCTTAAGGCGGATTTTCTCATCCGAGGTGGCGATTTCGCCTCCCACGCTGGCGAAGGGGCAACCGCAAACATGCCCGTATTTCGCTGCTTTTTCCTTCTGGGTTTCGTAAATGTATTGGCACATATTCCGAATTCGCTCCAAGGGCGGAACGTTCGGTGAAAAGATGCGATCCATCTGAGGTCGCTTCTCTTTCCAGTGCTCCTCGTAGGCGGCCACTACCAGGTCGGCCTTCGACGGGAAGAAATGATAGAAACTGCCTTTGTTGATTCCGGCCCGCTTGCAGATATCGTCAACACTGACCGAACCGTAGCTGCTGTCCCAAAAAAGATCGAACCCCACCTGCAGCAACTTTTCTTTAGTTTCAGACGTCTTTTTCATATTCGACTCCGTTTCCCGGATTCTTCCAACGTCATCACAGTCACACAAGTTAACTGACTAGTCAACTTTTTTTCTGCAAAAAATTCAAATTTCTTTTGGGAGAAAACGTAGAGTCTCAAACTATTGTGTTGTAGCTACTTGTGCCTGCTCAAACAATCGTTAAAACCTATTTGTGCCGAGCTGCGAATCAGCCAGAGGCCTTTTTCTGCCCCTTTTTTCCTCGCGGTTGGGCTTCAAGAGGCAGCAGGTGGGACGCTTACGTCCCAAAAATGTCGCTAACAACACTGTCTTCTAATGGATGACTCGTTTATGCGATGGGTCACCCATTCTGTTGGCCGATCCCCGTGTTTTTCCAGTTTGGAACGTCAAGTTCACGCCCGCACAGTCTATTTTACCGGCTCTTTGCAAGACACAGCTCCATACTCGGCGACCAATCGTCATCAAGTTGGACCGCTCTAAGGCTCCACTCGCGCGCAAAGTCAAGACGATAACTTCCCCGCCAGGCATCGCTCGCGACGGATACCTTCCAACACCTATGCTCATGCTCTCCCCATAGGGCATCTCCCAATTTTACCGCTGCCGCCGAGCTCTTGATGCAATAAGGCGTGCTCGCAATCTGTTGCTCAACGCTTCTCTTACAATGATTGCCGACAAGGCACATTTCTTTCATCCGCAAGTTAAATGGCTCTACATTAAACGTTATTTCACCTAAAGATTTCTGTACTGCGGAAGTTTTGGAAAGTTCAATCTGCGTCGATGGGAGCTTGATGAGGTCATTTACTCGCCGTAGAATTCTGGGAGCAATATGAACGTAGATGGAGTGCGGCTCACCCGCGACCACCGAGAAGCTGAAATTTCCATTCTTCCTGCCCAAATACCTGGAGCGCACAGTTTGCTCGTGATAAACCAAAAGCGAATAGTTGACATCATACAAATTATAGAGCAAGCATCTGCTCTTAAATGGCGGGCTAAAGAGGCTCCCCGTACCACAACTTATCCATGCTGAAGGCGAAAGTTTCATTGGCTTGTCTAGTTTCCACGGGCACTACACTTACGGTAAAGATCTACACAGTCCCCCATTAGCGCTCCAGCTTTCCCCGATGCGCCAGTTGCACAATATGATTCGGCAGCGACGTGGGCGCAATGGTTCATTGACTGCCTATTAAGACCGGGGCCTCCGCTGGTGGTCCAACAATACACCAAAGTAGTGGGCGGAGGGGAACCGTCAACACAGACTACGTGAATTGTTAAACAATATAGGTGTGGTATTTGAGGAAACGGGTTGCGAATAAGACCAAAAGCATCGGTTTTGCCAACTGGGTCATTGTTAACAAATTGATAGAGGTTGTCGCCCCGACTCTCACCAAGGTCAACCCCTGCCACGAAAGCGGAATGGTTCCGCGCCAGGAATCCCTCGTCTCCCACCGGGTCTCTATTTGGCCAGCGTTGCAGATGGGGATCGTAGTAACGGTACAAGTAATAACCAAGGCCAGAATTGAGATGCGTTTCTTTGGTTGAAAATCGGTACAGATTTTGTTGGGCGAGAGAACCTGCGGCTGAAAGAACGTTTCCAAACGCGTCGTAAAGATACTTCGCGACGATGTATTGCGCCGGATTAATCAGCATCGTCACGTTTCCGTTGCCGTCACCGTGGTAATAGAACGAATTGGAACTTGCTGGCCCTGGCATCGTGTTCAAGGTCATGGAGAGCAATCCGCCAATCCCGCCCGCTCCTTCAAGGCTTCCGCTCGTATCCTTGCCTCTCGTATAGGTTGTCGCAGGTTGATTGTTGGCAGTGCGTTCCTGGATAACCTCGTTTCCATCGTAAACGTAATAAACTTCGTTGGTCTGCACCCACTGGCCGCTCTGCCAGGTGAACTCCTGGCGGATTCTCCTGCGCATCTTGCCGTCGTAGGAGAACTGCGAAAGCCATTGGTTCGCCACCCAAACTTGTATTAACTGATTCTCATCGTCATAGGCAAAACTGCGTAATCCATCGTTAGTCAGGTTGCCATTGCCGTCGTATTGAAATAAGGGATTGCTTGTCGAGAGACTCACGGTCGCCGTGTTCGTGGAACGCCGACCCAAGCTATCGGTCGCGATGGCAGTATAAGTGGTGGTCAAAGGCATGTTTGTCGCGGCGAACGTCGCATCGCCGTAACGCAATGCGTTGGTGTTGTTCACAGTCACACTTGTAGCCGCCGAGGTAGTCGTGCCCATGACCGTCAATCTACCACCGTTGGTATTTGCGGTCAATTCATTCAGCGTGTTCACCTGAAACTTCTCAACCAAGGTGTTGTTCGTCCGATAAGTCAAATTCCCGGCAGAGTCGAACACATAATGAAGCTGCTCGTTGACCCGCGCCGCTCCGCCCGTGACCTCAGAGGACTGGTCCCCAACAACTTCCCCAATAGCGTCGTAGGTATAAGAAGCGGTGTTTTGGGCAGCTCGAGTCACGGCTGTGCGCTGATCGCCGACATTGTAAGTGTAAACACTTGAATCGATGTTACTGCTGCTATTGGTCAACCAGGTTCCCAACATCCGCCCATTGTTGTCATACGTGTTGGTAATCCACGCCCCATCCGGCAACGCCAGTTCGGCGATCAAAGCCGAGGCGGCGGTCGTCCCTCTGAGGCCGGCATTGTAGCTGTAGATAAATGTCCCCGCCGGCGATTTTATGCCGCTCATTCGGTTGACGTTGTCGTAACTGTAATTTTGCACCCATTCTGCGGCTTCGGGTTGCTCCAAGTTCAGGACCGAGCGCAGCCGATCTGAGTACGTGTAGGTCACCGTATCGTCGCCCCAAGGTCCGGCTTCGGACGCCAATTGCTGCCCGGGCGTATAGGTGAACGTCGTCGTGCCAATGCCGTCGGACATGCTGGTCAATTCATTAATATTGTCGTAAGAGAACGAAAGTGAAGGGCTAACGTGATAGGACACGTTAGTCAAATTGCCACTATTGTCATACGCATAGACAGTATTGCTCCTGGCCAAACTCCAACGATTGGTCAGCCGGCCGTCTGCATCGTACTGGTATTTGAGAATCGTATTTGTCGTGGCATCTACCTTGTTGGTCACTCTCCCAAACTGATCGTAGCCCCACTGTGTCGTATCATTGTTCTGATCGGTCAGACTCGTCAGATCCCCGGCCTGATTATAGCCGTATTGCGTGACTTTGGTCAGCGCGTTGGTTTCCGCAGTTTTCCACCGAGCGGCGTTGTAAGTATAATAAGTGATGTTCGTCAGTTGATTCGTATAGCCGATCATTCCAAACGGCGAATACTCAAATCCTTCGACACCTCCATCCAGGTAGGTTCGAGCCACTATTCTAGCCAGGTTATCACAGGTCATGGCGACAACCACTCCGTTCCTATCAATCGAATTGGTCACTCGGTCGTCAATGTCGTAGGCCCTCGTCAGCAAACATCCCGCAGCGTTGCTGACAGCGGTTGGTAATCCCTGATTGTTGAAATGGTTGCTTACGCTCACGCCCGCCCCGTCTGCCTGCACTGTTAATTGCCGGATCGAGTTAAATGTATTGTAAATGTCATAGCCATCGGGATATATTTCCGTTGTCCGATTGCCTTGGTTATCGTATTCAAACTGCGTTACTTTCCCCAGTGCGTTGGTGATAAAGTCCACTCCGCCGCAATTGCAATAGCCATAGGATGTCGTATGGCCGTTGGCGTCCGTCGCCGCAAGCCTCCTGCGGATCGAGTCGCAAGTAAAAGTGTTCGCAAAACCCAAACGATCTATCACCTCTGCCACGTCGAGGTTTTTGTAAATGTAGGTAATGTGCGTTCCGTCCGGAAAGGCGACGTTAGCTAATCGCTCCAGATTGTCCCAACCGTTGGTCGTAGTCAGACCCCGTTCGTCTGTGTGGGTGTAAATAAGGTCATTGGTGTAGGTGTAAATGTTCGTTCCAAAGCACGTCCCGCTTGTTGTGTAGCTGTAGTTCGTAGCAAGCCGGCTGTTGCTATTGTAGATATTGGTCGTGATTAGACCAGTCGGGCTCGTGATAGTCGTGAGTTGCTGGTTGGCATTATAGGTGTAAGTTGTCTTATATCCAACAGCGTTCGTCATAAACAAAACGTTATGGTTGGTATTATAACCGTACGAAACGTTAGTCACTCCATCCGGCCTAATGACTTGCAATAGGTCGCCCGAATTAGTCGAGGAGCCAGTCGAATAGACGTACTGGGTGGTGCGCGTCGCCACCACGCCGTTGGATGTATATGTGCTTGTCACATTCGTGACATTTCCCCATTGATCCGTCAGGTAAATCTGATACCATTCCGTCCCGTCCGGCTGCACCCGGATGGCAAGCGAAGGAAAACCGCTTGTGCCGTCATAATTATATTGAGGCTTATTGGGATAATCATACCAAGTCATTTCTCCAGCTGTAACACCGTCAGGACTCGGGAGGCGGTCTATCGAGACCGTATAACCCTGCGATCCATACCATGTATCATTCCAGGTCTGATTCAAGTGCCTCATTCGGGCGTTGGCAAAATCTTGGTTGGTCAGATCGGTCCAATCCCATTCGTAGGGCGGGCTATTGGTACTCTCGAGGAAGGAGGACGGAAGATTTAGAAACTGCGCCCTATTCCAATAGAAGCTGTTGGCCCAAGTCATGTCGTCATTGGCGCCCGGATTGTTCCAATCTGGATTGTCCAGTGTGTTTGTTCCATTAACAATGGGCCTATTCGTGGGAACGTAACCGGTATTCGTATAGACCTCCGGCACGTCCGGGAATTCCACCCCGAAGGTATATGCGAACATCTGCCGCCCACCGTCCGGGTCCGTGACAATATAAAATGGATAGGCCAGATCCGAGCAACAATCGTTTCCTCCAACGCCGTACTGGAAGGAGGTCGTTCCGTAAGGTGTGATCATGCTGTTCAAAAGATAGTAATGAGCATCCGAATAACCAAATGTCGTTTCGTAGCCTCCAGCATCAACCGTATTGGTCAAGATAGCACCGTTGTCGATGGTGCTGTTATTCGTATCGTAACCAAAAGTAGCGAATCGGCCAAAGGGATCCGTGATTCGAGCGAGCAAGTTGCTGCTCTTGGTGGCGGGATTCCATGTATAGGTGAATGTGTTCGTATTACTATCGCAATCAACGACATACTTGAGCAGGAATGAGTTAGTGTCATAGACAAAAGTTGTTGTCCGCCCACGCGCGTCGATTTGCTGTGACAGAAAATAATAGTATTCGCCCTGGTTTCCGCCCGGCCAGAACCAGGGCATGAACGCGTAAACATCTTCCGCCCCAGACGGGTAGAGCACGTCAAATGCAACCGGGTTGCCACTGTTTGTGACCCCAAGGAGTCGAGTCTTGGTGTAATATTCGGGCCAGGTCCCATCCCAATTGGTGTAAATTCTCTCGCCACCTCCAGGAGGATAAAGATTGATCCCGCCTGAGTTAGGTTCGTATAAAATATAAGATAACCAGGACGCTCTCCAGTTGTATGTGAAGGAGGCGCCAGCAATCGGATAGTTCCCATCTGAAGGACCGGCCATACTTCCGTACGATACGTCCGCATCGTGAAAATAGGCTTTAAAGGACATTCGACCGCCGGTGGCTGTTTGATACGCGAGAGGCTCATCCACAAGCCATAGCATGATGTCCGGTTCAGAGACCGTCCAGGCCGGCATTCCCCCAGTTCCCGAAGTCGCAAACGATTGGCAACTGGCACAACCGCCGGACGAGCCGTCCGCACCTGGGGTCGGAGGGCCATTGCCATTGCCGGGAGGAGGAGGGGGTGGTGGAGGTGGCGGCGGCGGCGGTGGGGGCGGCGGTGGCGGCGGTGGATGACCTGGAGTGCATCCGTCACAGCTATTATTAGTGCAAGATGGGGGATTATATGGAGGTTGATTACCGTTAGGGGGATATCCCTTGCCAAAAATCTTGGCACAATCCGTCATGGTTAGATCTCGCCATCTTGCCGGTTTGAGTTTGGCCGGCACCAGAAATTCTCCGCCGGCTTCATGGTTAATGGCGTCCGCGCTCAACCAACGGGATAACTGGAACGTTGGGTCCACCACGCGAAACATATCGTCCTTTTTGCCGACAATGGCCGCGTAATGATTTTCTTTCCAATGGACCACAGAAGGTGTTACCAACTCCGTGCCTGATGGTCTTTCCACAGCCACCAAATCCAAGCTGTTGGAGTTAGCAATTCTTAGTAGCTCCGCCATCGAGAACCCGCTTTCAGGTGATGCAAGCTGGAAGATCTGCCTGAAGTAATTCGTGCCGTACATTGCCCGTGCGACCGCATTGAGGGCAAACGTTCCACAGCGATATGAGTTTTCCGGATGCTTTAACATGTGATGGTAAGCCACGTTAAGCCGTTTGTAGGCATTTCGGTTTGGCAGTGCCATCACCCGATCTTGCGTTTCTTGGAATAGGTTCTCCATCTCGATGGTCCGCCCTAAGCTCGCCAGTAACTGGAGCCACTCAATCAATACGCCCTCCGCCAGTCTCGTTCCGTTGACATCTTGCAGACTTTTGGTCTCGTTCCAGCTTTCTTCCCAATGGCTCAACGCCAGCGAAAAATAACCTGACTCTCGATAATAGGCTCCCAGCCGCTCCTCAATAGACGGTCGCCACGCCGACTGGGAATGAGCCTTGGCAAAGGCGTTTAAATCGGTGGCAATGTCGGAGCGCGCCTTGGTTTGCCCTTGACCCATCGCTTCGAACAACTCCTGAGATTCCGCCTCGTTCGGAGGTGTTTCACCAACCCAACCCAGTGCATGTCCGACGAAGCGTATCTGGCGAATCTCGAAGTCGTAAGCGTTGCCTGAACTATCGGCTCGCGCCTGACCAACGGACAGAGCTGCCGCAAGTGTCAGTATGAGCGATATTGTTTTCGGGAAATATCCTGGGAGATATAAACAGTATTTTCTCAAAACACTCAGTTGTAAAGGCATAGAATTCTCGCTGTGAAAGTTGGTTGTTGCGCTAAATTCTTATGGAATGGTGGAATTATTCGCCGGCTGCGTGATCGTGACCGTCAGCCCCAAATCGCCGGCCACCAGCCAGTCGATTTCCCCGGAATCCACAGCCCCGTTGCCATTGGTATCCTCCAAATAGTCGGGAACGCCGTCGCCATTGGCGTCGAGCGGCAGACCGTTGCTTCCTACCGCCACGTAATGATAACCTCTGCTGATAAGGTAATTAGTCTCCACCATTTCATTAGTGCAAACCGTGTAATGAAACAGGCCCAAGTTGGTGGCGTAAGTGCTTCCGTTTGTCAACAAAGGGCTGGTTACTGTCTGGTAATAAGCGCCCAATGGTCCCGCCTGCCAGGTGAGGTTTGTCACGATGTCGGTGCCTTGGATTGTCGTATTGGTACCGCCATGTAGATAAGCGTTATAACCAACCGTCCCGTCCAGCACTGCTGTCACACCGTCGAACACGTTGTTCTCGTTGGTGTTGGGCGAGGATGTTCCGCTTCGATGCCGTATGGAAACCATGGTGTTAGTGACATTGCCAGAAGAGTTAGTCGTGCCATAAAACAGGTTGTTGTAAGAAATCATTGTAGCGTTGTTGCTTACGACAAACGGGACGCGATGAAAGACATTGTTGGTCAAGCCGACGAGAGGCTCGTTGTTGGACTCGCTCATCACCCAGTTGGCTCCAGCCCCATAGACTTCACAGTCCCGCAAGGTCAAACTGCTAATAACCTGGCCGGTGTCGCCGCTATTTAGGAGATTGGTTTCTCCTTGTGGCGCGCAGATGGTGGTCAATCGAAGGAAAATGGAGGGATTAATTGTTGAATTGGTCGGGTAGATCGGTAAAGCTTGAGCGACAGCGTTCGTCACTCCCCATAAATTGGTCGGTTGTTCCTGGACAAGGCTGAAATAAGTCAGATAATTTCGATAGTTGGGGGCTCCCTGCGAGATGAGATGACTGTTATTCTGGAGCCAGATACCCAGGTTGTCGTAGTAGGCCACTACCACGCCATTGGTCAGAAGCAAGGTTGCATTCGAAACCGCGCACGCTGAAATGTAGTCAATTGAATCATAGTGAAAGCCCAGCGCCGTACCCGCTGTATCCCTTTGAGCCAGAGGCGTCAAAACTGTGTAATTGGTAAAGGTATTGGTTAGAATTAGAGGGGCCTCGGTCGTTTTCATCTCTAATTGCGACAGCAGCGCGGAATTCACGTTAGTTGTTCCCAAAGTCAGAAACGAGCTCGTGGAGGGAAGATAATAGCTGCCCGCACCGGTTGATTGGTAAGGATCGGAACTGATAATCGTCTGAGGACTTCCGAATGCAACGCCTGTGCCGTTGTTGTAAAATCCATTATAACCGCCAGACCATTGCTCATAGGCAGCAAAGCCCGAAGAGGTGATGCTCGAAAAGATTGAATTCGTAAAACCGAAAGTCCCATTGAGTGTATGTATCGGCGTTGAAATCAAGTGAGTACATGAATCAATGGTGCAGCCGCAAACTATGCCTGTGAGGTCCATGGGAAGGTTAGTCTGGATCTCGAATGCACTTAGAACATTCGCTATCAAGCAGTTTTCTACATTGAGCGTCAAAGCATCCGATGTGCCGCCGCAGTTAAGCGAAATCGCCTCAGAGCCATCGACAATTTGCGAATGGGACAAGGTCACCGTTTGGCCGGCGGCGGTGTCAACGGCGATTTCGATGGCGCAATTGAGATAACAAAAACGAAGGTTGTTGAGCGCAACGTTAGAGGTGGTGTCTAAGTTTAGAGCTGCATTGCCGTAGTACTTGCCGCTTGGATTGCCCGTGTAACCAGACCAGATTGTCGTGCTAAGAGTTGTTCCTGCGGTGTTATCGTCGGCTGCGGTAAAGATTGCCGGCCGGTAATTCGTCGTGGCTAGCCCTAAAGTGCTCTGGATTTCTATAGCACCAATGTTGTTTGTCGGATACTTGAACACTGCACTTTCCATCGTGACGGCGGAACTTTCGACGACGCTGCCAGACACAAAGTAGGTCGTATCCGCAGCGTAGAGTGTTGGCTTAACCGTGGAACTGACCGTTACTACGTAGTCAACATCGACTCCATGCGGCTTGGTTGTAACTTCCGCGACCTGCTTGGCCGGGGTGATCTTCCGCAGCGGCCCTGGCGTAACGTCCCGAAGCGAAGGCAGAGATGCTGCAGCCAATCTCATCTTTTTTGCTCGTTGCCGTGGAGGTGTCAGCGAAGCTGTGTTTGTGGTTGCCGGCGGGAGAGTCTGCAATTCACCTGCCAGCCACCTGTAGGGAATGCTTTCGATTAAGAAGGTCCGTCCATTGGTGGCTGTAACAAAGTCCTTCGCCACAGTTACGCCGCCACTGGCGCCTGCATTCGTATCCGTCGTATAGGCGCGGCCGGGTCCAAACACATAATCTCCAAAGTCCAAAGTGTAGTCGATGAGATCGGGGGAGACCATGCTGGCCCGCAAAGCCAGGTCCTGCTCGATGTAGAGCGGCCTCTCAATCATGCTTGGTTGTGGAGGGTCATAAAATTCTGTGATGATCTGGATTTGCATCGAATTGGTCGAGCTTTCAGCAAATCCCCAGTTGGTGGGATTAAAGCCCGGGTCAAAGCCCACGAAGACCACGTCCTGATGAAACGAAGCCGTGTCGGGCAGCGAATAGACGACGCTGGCGGCAAAACCTCCGCCCACAAGCGCACGGTTATAAACGACATCCTGCGCGTCCACCTGGACGCCTGTTGAATCAGTCAAAGTTGCAACAATAGCCGAGAAACCCGACGCGGCATCATACAACCCGATAGCAATGGGAGTGGAACGTAGCGTCAGGTTATCGGGCGTTTTAACAGTTACAGCGCCGACGGAGTTGATATTGGCTGCCAGTTGCGTTGGGTCTTGAATTTGAGAAGCCACAAAAGCCGTTCCATCCGGAGCGACAACAAACTGGGGATTGCTCGGGGTCCATTGTTGCCCGTCCCAATAGTTCATTCCTGTGGCGATTTCTGTTACGGATTGTCCCGTGGAGTTTTGCCAGATACGCGAATGCGGATTCACCTGGGTGAGAACATAGTCTGCGGTAACGTGTTGGGCTACAATGGAGGCCAATTGCGCTCGGCAAAGACCGGTCGTAAAAAGGAGACCCGTGAAATAAAGGATCGACCGAGCCTTGACAGTTGTTGGGAGGGCCTTTGTCTTCATAAGATCGTTGGTAAAAAGCTATCCGCCGCGCATACGGATGAAGCCAGGGCAGAAGTTTCTTGTGCTAGAATTCCTGGGTTTCATTCATCAGCTTTCAAATTGCATCTGCGTCATGCAAATCTTCCCCAATTCGAAAATACCAACTAAACCACCTCCGTATCCGGACGGAGCCCAAAGTTAAGTCGTGATTACGGGGCGCACAGTGTCAAAGTCGACTGACAGAGTCAATAGAATAATATGAACTTTATTCAAAACTATTGCACACTCCTGGCTCCTTGTGGCACATCCTCTGCTAAACTTAATCAATGGATCGAGATAATTCTAACTATTAAATTCAATTTTGATCTAGCGCAAAAATCATGGAATCTTGTGCGCCATTCAACGCTGTGGACACCATAAATCCACCTAACTCGACGCCGTTGTGGTCTTGAAAGACGAGTTTGTCGCTCGCATTTCTTCTGGCGCTTTTTCTTCTTCTGCAATGCTTTCTACCGCTTCGAACGGCCATTTTGATCGGGGCCGACGAAGGATTTGAACTGGCCAAAGCCGCACTGTCACTTATAGGCTACAATGTCTACATTGACATTTGGAATGATCAACCGCCCTTGCACGCCTATTTGCTGACGGAAACTCTGCGGCACTTTTCCTCCGCGATGAAGCGTTATCGTTTAGTTTATCGCGGAATCCATGTACCGGCCTAGCAGGATAGCACATCGGAGGCTGGTGAAGCGTAGTTGAAGCAAATCCCGCCATTTTGTTTACCCTCCTGGTGTGGACGTATCCAAGCCCACGCCGAAGCCCTGGCACTACCTCATGGGCTTTTGATGCAATCGTGTGTGGGCGGCAGCTATGAATCCTTTAAATAATGGATGCGGCTGGTCGGGCTTGCTCTGAAATTCCGGATGAAATTGGCAGGCGATGAAAAATGGATGGCCGGGCAATTCGATCACCTCCGCCAATTTCTGGTCGGGGGACCACCCGCTGAACACAAAACCAGCTTTGACGAAGGATTGGTGATATTCGTTGTTGAACTCATAGCGATGGCGGTGGCGTTCGTTAATGATGAATGCGCCGTAGAGCCTGGCGGCATGGCTCCCCATGGTTAATTGGCAAGCCTGCCGTCCAAGGCGCATCGTGCCGCCCTTGGCCGTGACCTTTTTTTGCTCGTCCAGGAGCGCGATGACCGGATGCGGTGTATCCGGATTAAATTCAGTCGAGTGCGCCTTTTCCAATTTGAGGACGTTGCGGGCGAATTCGATGGTGGCTGTCTGCATGCCCAGACAAAGGCCGAGATAAGGAACACCTTGCTCACGAGCGTACCGGGCGGCTTCGATTTTGCCTTCGATGCCGCGCTCGCCAAATCCGCCAGGGACGAGGATTCCACCCAGGCCCTTCAACATTTTCTCCGCGCCAAATTTTTCAATCGCCTCCGCTTCGACTTTCTCGATTTCGACGCTGCAATCATTGGCAATGCCGCCGTGGGTGATGGCTTCATAGACCGATTTGTAGGCGTCATGCAGTTCGATGTACTTGCCGACTACGCCGATGCGGACGCGATGGCGCGGGGCCAGCAGCTTGCGAATAATTTCCTGCCAATGGGCCATGTTGGCCGGGGGCGTATCCAAATGAAGCAGGCGGCAAACCAAGTCGTCCACCCGCTCCCGTTGAAGCATGAGCGGCAGTTCGTAAATAGTGTGCTCGACGTCGGTTTCCTCGACCACGGCTTCATATGGCACATTGCAAAAGAGAGAAATCTTTTCGCGCAATTCGCGACCCAAAGGCCGTTCGCAACGGCAGACCAGAATATGCGGCGCAATGCCGATTTCGCGCAATTTGGCCACGGATTGCTGCGTCGGTTTAGTCTTCAATTCGCCGGCAGCCTTAATAAAAGGCACGTAAGTGACATGCAGAAAAATGGCGTTGTTGTAGCCCGCGCGCAGGACAAATTCCCGAATGGCTTCCAGGAACGGCAATCCCTCAATATCGCCCGTGGTTCCGCCGATCTCCGTGATGATGACGTCGGCTTTGCTTTGATCGGCTAGAAGATGGATGCGATGCTGAATTTCGTCGGTGATGTGCGGGATGACTTGGACGGTTTTGCCCAGGTAATCGCCGCGGCGCTCTTTGTCCAGCACCGTTTGATACACCTGTCCGCTGGTGAGATTGTTCATCCGCGTCAGCTTGACGTTCGTGAACCGCTCGTAATGGCCAAGATCGAGGTCTGTTTCCGCGCCGTCATCCAGGACATAAACCTCGCCATGTTGATAAGGGTTCATGGTGCCGGGATCGACATTGAGATAGGGGTCAAACTTCTGCAGGGAGACTTTTAAGCCGCGATTTTCGAGCAAAGTGCCGAGCGCGGCCGCGGTCAAACCCTTGCCGAGCGAACTCACCACGCCGCCTGTGACAAATATAAATTTCATCGATGTTTTCTACCCGCGGCCTTTCTTAAGCAGCCATTCGACGCGTTTGACATCCGCCGGAACGTCCACGCCCACACTATCGTAGCTGACTTTCACGACCGCGATGGCAATCCCATTTTCCAACGCCCGCAACTGCTCCAATTTCTCCGCCTTTTCCAACGGAGAGACCGGAAATTTCACCAGGCGCAACAGCGTCTGCCGGCGGTAACCATAAATGCCCAGATGCTTCAAAAACGGGAACGCCGCCAATTGCTCTGCGCCCGTGGCGGCGTCGCGGACATACGGTATGGTGCGCCGCGAGAAATATAAAGCACGGCCCCCGGAATTGACAACGACTTTTACAATATTTGGATTTTCCCAATCCTCCTCTTTCTCAATCGGCGTGGCGGCGGTTGACATTTCCTCCCTGGACAACGCGCCGGCCACTGCATCAATCACGCGCGGATCTATCAACGGCTCGTCACCCTGGATATTGACGATGGCATCACACCGGCAGTTTTGCGCCACTTCGGCGATGCGATCAGTTCCGCTGGGATGATTTGGCCCCGTCATTTCGGCGCGGCAGAATCCCTGGGCCACTTCCCAAATGCTGGTGTCGTCGGTCGCGACGATGATTTCGCTTAGCGCCTTGGATTTCTGGCATTGCTCGACGACGTGCTGAATTAGTGGCTTGCCGGCGATCAATGCCAGCGGTTTGCCGGGAAAACGCGACGAACCGTAACGGGCGGGAATGATGCCGAAAATTCTCATATCGCTTGGAGTATCCACCCGGCTGCCGCCGGCAAATCATGTGCAATGATCGCATTTGCCAGCCGATCGGCGTGTTCTTGTTCCACTTTTCGTCCATAGCCGGTACGAACCAGAATGCACTTCTTGACGCCAGCATTCCAACCGCATTCCAAATCGCTCAGTTTATCGCCGATTATGTAGCTCGTTGAGAGATCAAGGCCGAATTCGTCGCGAGCATTGAACAAAAACTCAGGAGAAGGTTTGCGCCCGCGGCTTGGTTGGTCCGGCGCCTCCGGCGCAACATAGACTTTATCGAAACGCACTCCCTTTTCAGCGAAGCAGCGTGTCATCCGCTCGTTGACCCGCTCAACGTCGTTCATTGTGAAAAAGCCACGGCCCACGCCTGACTGATTGGAAACGATGAACAATTTGAATCCTGCCGCCTGGACGGACAGCAACGCGTCCGCCGCGCCCGCGAAAAGCGCCACGTTGGCCGGGTCGGAGAGATATTCCCTTTCTTCAATAAGCGTCCCATCTCGATCCAAAAAGACTGCGCGGCACAAATTCAAGGCCGTATTAAAGCTAAAGCGCGGACGAATTTCAAATGGCAAACTCCTCGTGTTTTCTGTGCCAGGTTCTTGAGCGAAACGTTTTTCCGTCAAAACTACCAAAAATATTGGCAATTCCCAATGGAATATGGTATCCTTACTCCCATGAAAGAAAGAACAGTCCAGATTGACCGGGCGGGCCGTGTCGTTCTTCCAAAACCTCTCCGTGACCGCTTTCGGCTTCGGGGTGGAGACACGCTTTCCATCGAAGTGCGAGGGGACGCCATTGAACTCCGACCCACTCAGGCTGCAGGGCAACTAAAGACCGTTAATGGAGTGCTTGTTTTCACCGGCGCTGGCCCACTTGCAAGCGGCGAGGACTTTGTCACTCAATCTCGTGACGAGCGGATTGATACTTTTGTGCGCGAGGCGGAAGAACGGTGATGAAAGTCTTTTGCGACACGAATGTTCTTATAGCGGCATTCCTAACGAACTATCCTCAACACAACGCGGCGCGGCCAGTTTTGGAACGCATTAAGGCCCGCACAGATGAAGGTGTGGCTGCGACGCATAGCCTTGCAGAAACGTACGCTGTCCTGACACGCCTGCCTGGGGCAAACCAAGTGGCCGCAAACGTTGCGTGGCAGCTCATTTCCGCAAACGTCATAAAGAACTTCTCGCTTATCGAACTTTCTGCCAAGGAGTATTCAAAAACACTTGAGCAAGCAGCCGCCAAGAATTTGGAGGGCGGCAAAATATATGACGCGCTGCTCCTGGCGGCGGCGCTCAAAAGCGGGGCGGAGCGGATTTACACCTTTAACGTGTCCCACTTTCAAAACATTGCGGATGTCAATCTCCGAGCGCGAATCGTTGCTCCCTGAACGATTAATCAGTGAAGTTGCGGAGCGCACCAATCAGATTTGAGCTTCCTGTTAGACTTGAACAGCGCGTTGCGCGTCCTGAACCAGTTCCGGCTCAACCCATTTGCCGTGTTCCCGAATCAAATCCACCAGGCGATCAACCGCTTCGGCTTCGGGAATGTTGAACTTCACCGGGTTTTTGCCAACGTATAGGTTGATCTTGTTGGGCGCGCCGCCGACGTATCCGAAATCGGCATCGGCCATTTCGCCGGGTCCATTGACGATGCATCCCATGATGGCGATTTTCACGCCTTTGAGATGTTGCGTTCGCTCCTTGATGCCCGCCGTGACGGTTTGAAGGTTGAACAGGGTCCGCCCGCATGACGGGCAGGCCACATAATCGGTCTTGAAACTGCGGCAGCCCGCCGCTTGCAAAATATTGTATGCCAGCCGCAGGCTTTGCCCGCCACCGGATTCGCCCCGCACCAATATAGCGTCGCCAATGCCGTCGGCCAAAAGAGAGCCGATCACCACCGCGGCGCGCAGCAGGGCAATTTTCGGTTCCAAGGACGTAGGCTCGAATTGGAGGCAATCTTTGAGGAGAATCGGATTATTCCGTCCCAGCCGATTTAATTTTGCTGCCAACATGCGAAACGCAGCGATGGCTGGGAGAGGAACACCGTCCTTGACGGTCACAAGCTGCGTGTCGCAGTTGATGTCGAGATCTTTTGTCGGATCGATTTCAAATACGTGGAGGTCTTCATAGACGGCCTCCGGTTTAACGTCCGCCTTGGGGCTGATTTTTGGCGCGACTTTTTCCCAAGTGCCCCGAGTGACGACTACCCGCACTGTCTGCTCGCCGCCGCATTTGACTTGATCGGTCAGGGAGATCTCCGGGGTCTGTCGGCGAGTGAAGGCAAACGGATCAAATGGCCAGGAAATCTCCGCAGCGTTGGGAATCTCGGCGCGGGTCAGCACTGGAATTTGGGCCAGCAAATCCGTGCAAACGGCGATCTCGTGGGGCGAATCCTCCGTCAGCGAAACCCGGATCGTATCTCCCAGGCCGTCGCACAAAAGCGAGCCGATGCCGATAGCGCTCTTAATGCGTCCGTCCTCGCCTTCTCCGGCCTCGGTTACACCGAGATGCAGTGGATAATTCCAATCCGGCCCCAAAGCGTCCAGCCTCGCCACTAAAAGGCGATAGCATTCGATCATGACTTTGGGGTTGCTGGATTTCATCGAGAACTTGAAATTATGGTAATCGTGCTGACGGGCAATGCGCGCGAATTCCAGGGCACTTTCCACCATTCCCAACGGCGTGTCGCCGTATCGGTTCATAATGCGGTCGCTCAGCGAGCCGTGATTGGTGCCAATGCGCATGGCCCGGCCCAGTTTCTTGCAGAGCAGAACGAGCGGCGTGAATTGCTCTTCCAAACGGGCCAATTCGGAATTGTATTGGTCGTCGGTATATTCGCGAACGGCAAATTTCTTCTTGTCCGCATAGTTGCCCGGATTGACCCGCACCATTTCGACCCACTTGGCCGCTTCCATGGCGGCGTCGGGCTTGAAATGGATGTCCGCCACAATGGGAGTCAGGCAACCGCGCGCGCACAACTCGGCCACGATGTTCTTGAGATTGGCTGCGTCTTTGACGGTCGGTGCGGTAATGCGGGTTATCTGGCAACCCGCCGCCGCCAATTCCAGCGATTGCTTGACAGACTCCGCCGTGTCCATGGTATCGCAGGTGATCATCGATTGTTTGACCACCGGATGTTCGCCGCCAATAATGACTCCTCCCCGGGCCGAATCACCGACCACCACTTCACGGGTCTTGCGGCGACGATAAAGAAGAGGGGAATCGCAATAGCGCATGGTTTATGGCCCCGGTTGCGTGGCGGGGGCCGGGCCGGCTGGGTTCGCGGGTTCCTCGATCTGCGTCTTGCGACTGGAAAGCAGGCGGAACAAGGAGAATCGCTTAACGTCAAAGAAGGTCACGTAAAGCATGAACGAGATAATCAGCACCGCAAACACCGTCGTGACGGATTCCACTATGCGGACTTCCAATGGACGGCGGCGGATGCGCTCCAGAATGGCCATCAAGACGTGGCCGCCATCCAGAACGGGAATGGGAAGCATGTTAAGGATCGCCAGGTTGATGTTGAGGATGACAAGAAAATGCAGCGCCAGGCGATAGTCTTTTTTGAACATCACCGCCAACATGCCGAAGATGCCGACCGGCCCTGACAAGTCACTGGCTTTCACGCCGCTTTCGTGCGAATGAACCAAGGCGGTCACGGTTCCATAGAGCTGGTCCAAAACGTCTCGAACCTGAGCCCAAGGTGTCGGATGCGTGATGGCGAAATAGTCCGTGCCTGGCCCAAAAAAGATACCGAGCACGTACCGATTGTCTTTTTTATCCAGCGCCGGCGCGACCTTCACTTCCAGCCGTTCACTGCCGCGTTTGAGCACCATATCGGTCGGTTTTCCACTGGAGGCTTGGACGAGATTGGTCAGTTCATCATGGCTGCTGACGGGCACACCCGCAAAGGAGACGATCTCGTCGTCTTCTTGCAGATGGGCCTTATCGGCGGCCGAGCCGGGGTTGACCTTGCCGACGATGGGGTGATCCCGCGGATCCAGATTAAGTGTCTTAAGGCCGCCCAGCGCGCTACCTGAAGGAATCGTCGCCGTAAGTGCGTATTCGTTGGAAACTCCTCCAGTGCCATCGGCGGCAGCGCCTCGCACTATGGTTACATGAAACACATTGGTCAGCGCTAGAATTGTCTTTCTGGTAACGTCATCCCAGGAATCCACCGGGCCGCCATCGACGGCCACAATTCGGTCGCCCTCCTGAATGCCCATTTTCCCTTCAGCCGACTTTGGATCCACGTGACCGATAATCGGTGGGTTGACCAACACTGGCAAGCCGATGAAATAAATCAAACCGGCCAGGGCAAAAGCAAATAAAACATTCATGGAAGGGCCTGCCACGGCCACCAGGATTTTGGACAAAGCTGACGGAGGCGGAACTGATGCGGTCGAGGCGTCCTCCTTGCCCTCACCGCCTTCAATGGCAGTGGCGGTAATCATTTGTGGCAGACGCACGAAACCGCCGGCTGGAATCCAGCGCACGGAGTAATCGATGCCATTGCGTTTCCAGGAAATAATTTTTGGACCGAACCCGATGGCAAACTCCTCGACCTTGAGGCCCCGCTTGAGAGCGACCCAGAAATGCCCGAATTCATGGACAAAGATCGCCGCGCCGAACAGGAAAACAACACCTGCGGCAATATAAAGATAGTACAAAACCTGGCTCATGCAAAAAACCGCCTTTTCGGCGAATACCGCAATCTAAAGGCAAAAGAGCCGTCTGGCAACACCGGAGGCTCACAGTCCTTTTAGCCGCTTTTCTGCATTGCGCGAGTAAACTAACTCTTTAAGACACCGGGCTTCTCAATTGAGAATTGGCCATTGAAAATTTTCCATTGGTTATCAGACAAGGTTTGCCCGATATCCAACATGGCCCCATGCGGTTCTTTTACATGCCAGATAAAAAAATCCTCAATGACGAATTTTCAATCGCTTCAATAGCTCCGACTGAGCGGGCCTTCCAACGGCCCGATAATTAATAACGCATGTCGGCCACGGTCCTGCCCGCCGGTATGAATGGCATGACGTGCTCAGTATAAGGGCAGACCACGTCCAGAACGTAGGGCTGGTCGGAATCCAGCATTTCCTGTATCCCGCGCTTCAGGTCTTTCTTATACATGACACGCTGGGCGGGCACATTGAAGCTGCGCGCGATGGCTACGTAGTCGGGATAGATTTGCCGGCGATGCTCCGGGTCGCCCAAATAAGTATGGCCGCGGTTGCCGTCATAAAAATTGTCTTCCCATTGCACGACCATGCCCAGGTGCTGATTGTTCAAGATCATGGCCTTGGCCGCGATCTTCTCAATGTGCGCCGTGGCTAATTCCTGCACGTTCATGAGAAATGAGCCGTCTCCATCGATGTCAATGACCTGTTTGTCTGGAAATGCGACTTTGGCGCCCAAGGCGGCCGGATAGCCAAAGCCCATTGCGCCCAAGCCGGCGCTGGTCAGGAATTGGCGGGGCCAAGAAAACTTGTAGTATTGCCCGGCCCACATCTGATGCTGGCCCACGCCAGTCGTAATGATCGCTTCGCCCTTGGTCAATTCATAGAGCGCCTCGATCGCCATTTGCGGCAATATGACTTCGCTCTCGCGCCCTTGCAAATGGTCCTGCATATGCTCGGAGCGGATGACTTCCTCGGTCAGGCCATAGTGAAAGGGCGCGCGCGCCTTCCATTCGTCAATCTGGCGATGCCAGGCGGAGAATGTCTTGCGAATGGGCCGCTTGCGGATCATTCCGTTGAGCCGCTTCAAGGCATAGTGGATGTCGCTTTGGATGGCCAACTGGACCTTGCGGTTTTTGTTGTGCTCGGATTGATCGATGTCAATATGAACAATCGTGCCCGATTTGCAAAATTCCTGCACTTTTCCGGTGACGCGATCATCGAAGCGCACGCCAAACGCCAGGAGCAAATCGGCCCCATCCTTGAGTTTGACCATCGGTTCATCGGGGTTCTTGCGACGCTGGAATTCCCCGTTGACGGCCCAATTGGCAAACGCACTGCCGTGCATGCCCAGCCAGCGAAGGGAAAGAGGATGCGTCTCTGGAAACGCGCCGCAACCCATGATCGTAGTCGTGACCGGAATTTGCGTGGCTTCGACAAATTGGCGCAATTCGCCAGCGGCCTCGCCGGTGATGATCCCGCCACCGCAATAGAGCACGGGCCGCTCGCATTTTTCGATCAAGCCGATGATTTCGTTCAGGGCCAAGTCATCGGCCTTTTGATCCGGATCGTAGCCGCGCAGAAAAATCTCCGATGGCCAAACCGGCTGCGTCCGGGCTTGTTGGAGGTTTTTTGGAAAATCGATCACCACCGGCCCCGGCCGGCCAGTGCGTGCGATGTAAAAGGCTTCCTTGACGACGCGCGGTATTTCGTTGACGTCGGTAATCAGATAACTGTGTTTGACAACCGGCAGCGTCATGCCGAAAAAATCGGTTTCCTGAAAGCCGCCTTTGCCAATCATGGCTTGCGGCACCTGCCCCGTGATGGCCACGAGAGGCACTGAATCCATGTAGGCATCGGCGATGGCAGTAACGAGGTTCGTTGCGCCGGGTCCGCTGGTTGCCATACAAACGCCCGGCTTGCCGGTAGCACGGGCATAGCCGTCCGCCGCGAAGCTCCCGCCTTGCTCGTGCCGAGGCAGCACCGTGCGGATGGTCGAACGCGTCAGCGACTGGTGCAGTTCCATGCTGGCGCCGCCGGGATAGGCGAAAATGCATTCGACGCCTTCACGTTCCAAGGCGCGGATAAAAATGTCGCTGCCCGCCATGGGCTGGCCGACTTCAGCTTTGGGTGGCGCTGACTTTTTTGGGCGGATTTTTGTGTTCATATCATTTTTTTGGCTTGCGGGCCGGGGCCAATAAAAAAACCCACGACCGTTTTCAGCCGTGGGTTATTGTCGAAATTCGTGTTAGATGCGACAAGGCTCCACGGCGTATTCGCCTACAACGGCGACGATGCCTGACAGAATAACTTGCAGCTTATTAACTTGCATGGAAGGACAATTAGCGTACAGGGCGCGCACGGTCAAGCGCCAAAGTTCAGAATTGAGAATGGAGGATTCCTGGCTTGCTGGCGGTAAGCTTGACGATTTCCTGCGCATACTGTTGGGCCTGAATGGTTTGGTGAAGCTTAGTCGCCAACGCTTCCATCCTGGTATAGAGGCCCACCGCGTCCGGATAGTCCGGCCGTTTTTTCAAGAAATCATCGCAAACCGCCAGCGCCTCGGTCTCCTTGCCGGTAGCGACAAGTCTGTCTGCAAGTGTCAAAGTTAACCGAACCTGCTGTTGCGGAGTGGGCTCAAGCTGCAAGGCACGGCGGAGGGACTTGATGGATAACTCATCTTCGCCTTCCATACGATACAAGTCCGCCATTTTCTCCGTCAGCACGGCGCTGTCTTTGGGCACGTCCGGACCTTGCAGATATTGCAGCATTTCGCTCGGTTTAGCGCCAAGAACGATCCCTTCGTCAATGTAACGAAGATCAGCCCATTCCAGCAACTTGCTGTGACGCCCTTCGAGTGCTTCCTGCTGGACACGCGGAATTTTTCCGTAAGGTTGATAAAGCGGGTCGCCAATCACGGTCGTTTGCCACGAGACAAATCTTTGAGAAGCGTAAGCCGCCTCGCCGAAGGTGTATCCTCCCGGCAGCCAAGCCGCAAAGAATGTGTCGATCTTTGGTGTGCCATCCAAATACGGCTCATCAATGCATCCCATTGTAGCCGTCACGCCATCGGCCAGTAACGGTCCGCACCAGTTTTCATTCGTGCTGCGAAGAGTGTGGGCGCTAAACGACTGCAAATGGTAGGCGAAAGCTCCCGGCATGAATTCCACGTTGGGCTGGGCAAACGGCCCCGAGACGGAGCCGTCGTACCAACCGGCGTAGAGCGCGATTTGGCTCATTGGAAATGCGGCGGAAAATGTCTCGGGCTTGGAGTCCACTATCGTTTCAAGCCCAAAGCGGTACGCGACCTCGGCCGCGCCTTTAATCCAATCATCGCCTCGCTTGTAATCAGTATTGGTCAGACCGCGAAGGTCAAAGTAGGCGCGACCCCATAGCCCGTCGATTTCCGCGGTCAGCGCCTTGTCCACGAGCGCGCGAGCCACAGCCGCGCTGGGGCCGTCCAATCGCGTCACGATGAGCAATCCATTAGTCGGATTGAGCATGGGGCGAGCTTTGGCAAACAGCGGATTAGGCAGCGGCCCAGCCAGCAGCGCGGTAGAGTTTTTGACCGGTAAAGTGCAAAGCTCGGCGTCCACTGCCGCGCCGTTACGCCGAAACGCTTCGGCGAGCTTTTCAGCACCAGCCTCGACCATGGAGGCATCTTCCGCGATGCGCAACGGCACACCATAGCAAAGAACGGCGTAGCGAACCTTGGCCGAGATCGGCTTGATGTCTTTCTCGTCGCCACCGCTTTTCATCACCGGATAGACGAAGAATTTGCTTTTTTCGAGAAACTTCAACAACGGCTCTTGCAATTGATCCCGATATTCCGCGCGCGACATCGTCTCGCCGGTGGGCAGATCCAGTCCGATGACTTGGCGGGAGGGAACATGCCTCCGCACGGCGTAATGGTCAGCCACGTCCTTGGAATCCGCCATGCGCTTATTGTAGATAACTACAACGGAGTCACCGGATTCCGCGCCGAGCAATGCCGGCGCCATCGCGACAAGACTGAGCGCCACTGCCAAAGAGGTTCTGAAGACCATGCCTCGCTTATTTTATCACAATATGCAGACCATCGAAAGCGAATTCCACATGCGGCGGCAATTCAGCCTGGGCCTGATCGTGATCGAAGTCATGGGTCAGATGTGTGAAGCAGGTCCGCGTGGCCCCGATTCGGCGGGCGGCCGTGAGCGCCTCATCCAGGCACATGTGCGTCGGATGCGGCGCCCGACGCAAGGCATCCAGAACTGCGACCTCAACACCGCGAACCTGTTCCAGCACCGCTGTGGGCACTTCTTTGCAATCGCTCAAATAAGCCAGCAACTTTTTGCCGTTTTGCCGGAACAAAAAGCCAGTCGTTGTAACCGATCCGTGAGGCAAGTCCATCGGCACAATTTCCAAATCTCCCAGGGAAAACGGTCCCTGGATGATGTGAGGTTCCGGCCAGAAATAACCCTTGGGAATGGTCGTTGCATTAAAGGCGTAATTGAATACACGGCGCAAATGGGTCATCGTCACTTCGCCGGCATAGACCGGCAGGGCATTTCCGCCGCGCAAATCGCAAAAGCGCCGGCAATCGTCCAGGCCCATGATGTGATCGGCATGGGCGTGCGTGAACAGCACTGCGTCCAGCCAGCGAATGTTTTCGCGGAGCATCTGCAGGCGGAATTCCGGCGTCGTATCCACCACTAATTTGACCTCGTCCGTTGCGACATAAATGGAGGGCCGCGTGCGGTGGTTCTTGGGATTGGCGAGAAACTCCGGCCGACACTCCTGGCCGATCATCGGCACCCCTTGTGAAGTGCCCGTGCCAAGAAAAACCAACGAAAACGACATGGCTGCAATCTACCGGCGGCGCTCGGCACTTGCCAATGTAAACTGAATTCCGGCATCCTAATTTCCGCCAGAATGGTTGGATTCCTGGCCGCCATTGCCTTGATCGAAGTATTGGACGCCGTTGACTTCGGAAATTTCCAAATACTGACGCCAGGTGAAACCATCTCCTTGTCGTACAGCTTCCTTGCGGTGGGTTTCGCAGGATTCGACCGCCGGCCCGGCAATGGTCAGCGCCTCAGTCAGCACACGACCGGACATTTTCTGTTTCGGTTGAACGCCCAGTATCCAAAGAATTGTCGGGGCAATGTCGATATTTCCGGTCGGCAGGGAATCTTCCATGTCGCGGGCAAAATCCGGCCCTGCAGCAATGCAGGTGTTGTGCATTTCCGTTGGGCTCAGCGTCGCATGCGTTCCTTTGTTGGAAGAATCGGATGTTCTGTCGGCGAAAATAAGTCCGGGAACGCCGAAGACATTGACGCCAGGTTTCCAGCGCATCGCCATGATGATGTCCGCCGCATAAGGCGAATCCAAATGTCCGTCCGCCAGGCTGAAAGTGCCAGCCAGTGGCTTGCGAGTGAAAATCACCCCGGCGCATGGCTCGGCTTGCAAATACTGCACCGTCTGCTGGATCAATTTTTCGTCGTGACCAGCCACGTAACATAAAACAGCGCCGCCCTCGCTCACTATCAAAATGTCCCCCTCGTGCAGGCCGTCCGCGAGTTGACGGACGGCATGGAGTCCGTGTGCATTCAGCGTCGCCGCAACATCGACATTTTCCGATACCGTGGAAAAACCGTGATCAGAAACAATAATTACGTCCGTGGAATCCAGGACATTTTTTTGTTTCAACGTGTCCAGGATGCGGGCGAGGTTCTCGTCATTGTGCCGGATGGCTTCTAGCGCGGCTGGTGCGCCTGGGCTGTAGCGATGTTGCGAAAAATCCGGTTCCGCCTGCCAAAGCAAGGAGTAGGGCGGCACGCCTTGGTCCCACAGAGGACCGGTCAGCGCCTTGGTCGTCCAGGCGTCAAGTGAAATTTTATTGCTTCCGGCCGGCGGAAATTTCCCAAGCAAGCCGTCAAGTTTATCTTTCCAACTTTCGGGCAAAGTTTCGCCGGCAAAAACCGTCACGCCCAGGGAGTCGTCACCGCGGGCCGCCCGATCATGCAGCAACGCCACCGGTTTGCTTCCCGCCACGACCGTTCGCATTCCGTTGTCGTGCAAAATTTCGCAAACCGTCGGGACAGCCAAATAATGATTGTTCGACAATTCGTCCCCTTTGCGCATCGTGGCCAGCGACTGCATTTCGACAGCGTGCGAGGGATTGATTTCCGCCCGATACTCGTTATTGGCCGTGACGGTGCTTTGTCCCGGATAAACTCCGGTTGCCAGGGCCGTGCCGTTGACTTCCGTCGAACAGATATAGACCGGATGATGATGAAGAAACGTGACGCCACGCCGCGCCAATTGGCACAACGTCGGAGTGTTCTCGTCCGAAATCAAATCCGGCCGCATCCCATCCCACACGATCAGAACGACGTGCGAAGGCTTGCCGGCAGCGGTGGCGGTCCAGGCCGAAACGATCACGCCGGCCAGCACAAGCATCATTTTGATAAAACGCATGGGCAAAATATCCCGGCCTCATCGAACCGGCGCAAGTATTTTGGTGGGCAGGGCCGCTTCGGCCTCAAGGAGCCAGCGCATGGATTAACGGCCAAAGTGCGCAGCCTGTTGAAGCCGATGCTTGAACGCTTTTTGCCGTTCGGGATCGAGCACCTTCGAGCCGTCGCGCTCCGCCACATAAAACGTATCAATGGCCGCGCCCTTCTCGGTAAGGATTTTCGCCAGATGAATGTTAACGTTCAATTCAGCCAACGCGCGCGATATGTCATAAAGCAGTCCGACGCGGTCTTCCGCCTGCAAATCCACGATGGTGCGCGTGTCAGAAGTGGCATTGTCCAATTCCACGACCGTCGCAATGCGCTCTCCTTCAAGCGATTTATAAATGGCCGGCGCCGAGCGGACCTTGGCAATGAGCGCGGGCAAATCCACCGGCGCTCCGGTGAGAATCTTTTGCACGAGATTCTCAAATTTCTCGCGTTCCTCCCGGTTGGCCAACTCACCGGTGCGGGCGTCGGTGATGTAAAAAGTATCGAGAATGATGCCGTCGGAGCGCGTCAAAATTTCCGCGCCGAGAATGTTGAATCCGGCCGCACTCAGGCAACCGGTGATGTGAGTAAAGAGGCGCTCGCGGTCCCAGGTGCAAAGCTTGACGTTCGTATAACCGCGGTCCCGTTCGTTGTGCCACGTGATGATCGGCGCCAGGGCATTATCTTCAGCTTCTGACAATTGCAATTGAATGAAACGATGGACCTGCGTCACGTCGCCCAGAATTTCCTTGGCATCGTTTATTTGGCAGTAGCGCGGCGGCAGATTATTGAAGTGGGCCTGAATTTCCGCCGGATCGAAGGTAGGCGGCGCGGCCCGCTGGACTTCCTCGATAAGCAATTCCCGCTGCCGCGCCTCGGCCAGAAGGAATTCTGTGCCACCGGTCAACACTTGCCGGGTTTTGTGATAAAGCTGCCAAAGCACCGAGTCCTTGAAGCCGTTCCACAACTGATCGCTGGTGCCCATGGAATCGGCGAAAGTGTGCAGGGTCAGCAGGACGAGATTTCCAGCGGTTTGAATTTGGCGGGCAAAGTTATTGATCACCGTGGCATCGTCCAGGTCGCGGCGTTGGGAAATCTGGACCATAGCCAGATGGTTTTCAATGATCAGGCGCAATGTGTGCGATTTGGCGCCATCCAAGTCCAACCGGCGCGAGACGCTTTGGGCTGCCTGGCCCCCGATTTGTTCGTGGCGCCCGGTGCGAAAAGCTTTGCCCGAATCGTGCAGAAGCAGGGCCAGGTAAAGAAGATAGGCATTCTCCACTCCACGCGAGATTTCAGCATAGGCGCTGAAAGGAGGCGTTTTGGCGTTCCAAATTTGATCCAGTTTTTCGATGCACATCAGCGTGTGCTCGTCGGCTGTGTATTGATGATAAAACTCCAATTGCACGAGGCAGGTGAGCCGGCCGAATTCCGGCATGAATTTCCCCAACAAGCCGACCTCGTGCATGGCGCGTAAGATGGGAGCGACGCTGCCGCGCTGGTCCAAAATTTCGAGGAAAGTGGCGCGCACGTGCGGATCGCATCGGAACGAATTGTTAACCAAAAAAAGTTGGTTCCGAATGAGCTGCGCTGTGGCCGGATGCAATTTCAAACCCCTCTGCTGCATGTGCAGGAAGACGCGCATGAGCCGTTTGGGACTGTCTCGGAAGATGCCGGAAGACGCGGCGCGCACTTCCGTGTCCGAGAATTTAAGACCATCGACAATCGTTTCGGCGACTTTGCTGGAGCGCGAGCGGAAGATATTTCGAGCAAAGGAGAGCAGGCGTTTGGGCGGCGGAGGAAACAGTGCCAGCCGCTGTTCGACAGTGCGGGTGATAAGATCGATGTTCCGGGTGTGACCGTAGAACTCTCGCATGAACGCTTCCAACCGCTTGCCGGGGGAGCGATCATGCCAGCCCAGGTTGGCGGCGATGTAGGGCTGCAAACTTCGGCCCAGCACGTCGGAGGCGCGATCAAGGAAATAATGCAATTCATTGCGGACGTGCAGAAGAAAACCATAGGCGGTATCCAGTTGTTTGCGTTCGCCGGCGCTGATCATCTCCCGCTCTTCCAGATCGGCCAGGGTGCGGGTGCGATACTTGAAGTAAGCCATCCAAAGGAGGTTCTGGTAATCGCGCAAGCCGCCGCAGCCGTTTTTGATATTGGGTTCCTGCATGAAGGCGGAATTGCCGTACTTTTTCCTTCGCGTCGCCTGGTCCTCCAACCGCATTTGGATGTATTCATTTTCATGACCGAGGACACATTTGGCCAGGATGTTCCGGCTAAATTGACCGAATAGGGTCTCATCTCCAGTAATGCGGCGGGCCTCGATCAAGGCCGTTTTGGACTGCATATCGTTATTGGCGACCTTGACGCAGTCCTCAACGGAGCGCACGGAATGGCCGACCTTGAAGCCAAGGTCCCACAGCGTATAAAGGGTCCCGTCCACCAGTTCAGCCAGCGCTGGCCGGGCTTTGCCACCCGATACCATGTCGCTTTCGTGGAGAAACATGATGTCGATGTCGCTGTGGGGATTCAATTCCGCCCGCCCGTAACCCCCAATGGCCACGAGCGTTACGACAGGAGCAGGTCCGCCGGCAAACCGTGGCGAAGCCTGTTTGGTGCCCTCTAAAATGGACCGCAAAACCAAATCGATCATCAGAGAGCGAGCGCGGCAAATCTCACGGCCGTCGGTGCCTGCGCGATGCATCATTTTAAGACGGTGCGTTTCGATTTTGAGGAACTTCTTGTAACGCGCCAATTCCTGTCGAGGCAAGGCCTTTGCCGGTAATACCAATCGCGCGGCGGCACTGGCCTCGATTTTCTCTAACAACGTCAACATCCGCACAAGAAGGTAGAGCAGAAGTGTAAGGATGGAAATTTAAACTTCCTCGACTTTTGATCGCGCCGGGCCAGACTGCCAAGTGTCGTCGGAAATTCGAGTTCAGTCGCCGCCGTCCAAGCCATTGATGGTCTTCGATGGCGATTGCCAATTTTGCCGACGCTGGATTACACGCTGGAAAAGGGCGACGGGCCCGGCAGTCGATTACATTCCGTTTCAAGACGAGAGCGTTGCCATCCGCTTTCCCGAAATCCCGCGCGCCAACTTCGAAGAAGCTGTTCATGTGATCTTGCCGGACGGTTCGGTCTCGCGCGGGGCCGAGGCGGTTTTTCGTTCATTGGCCCAGGGAGGCCATCACCGGTGGCTGCTTGGATTCTACCGGAGCCTTCCAGGCTTTGCGGATGTCACCGAATTGCTCTACGAGGAAGTGGCTCTGCACCGGACGGCGCTTTCGAAGTTGGACCGCATTTATGCCGGCCCGGGCCTCGAACCTGTCGGCTATATTTGGACGCGCTTCGTTTTTTTGCGCGGCTTGGCTTTGGTTTATCTGATCGCCTTCGGTTCGTTTTGGTTGCAATTGGACGGCCTGATTGGCAGCCAGGGCATCGTTCCTGCCCAGGCCCTGATGGAGACGCTGAAAAAGCAGGCGGCCCTGAGCCAGATCGGCCTGGAGCGATTCCATCTTATGCCCACCTTTGCCTGGTGGGGCGCAAGCGATTCCGCGCTTCACTGGCAATGCGGTTTGGGAATGGTCTGCGCGCTTGCTTTGCTGGCGGGCATTCTTCCAACGCTGATGTTGTTTTTACTGTGGGCCCTTTACCTTTCGCTCTGTTCCATTTCCGCCCCGTTTCTAAATTTTCAATGGGATTTCCTCCTCTTGGAGACTGGATTTTTGGCCATTTTTTTCGCGCCGCTCCAACTGTGGGAGCGCCCATCGCGCCAGACAGAACCGCCTGCCTTGGTGTTGTGGCTTTTGCGCTGGCTGATGTTCCGGCTCATGTTTGAATCTGGCTGCGTCAAGCTTATGAGCGGTGATGCTTCATGGTGGAACCTCTCTGCTTTGCGCGTTTACTTCGAAACCCAGCCGCTGCCGACGCCGATTGCCTGGTATGCCCATCAACTGCCGCCGACCGTGCAATCGTTCTGCGTTTTCGTCATGTTCGCCATCGAACTGGCGGTTCCTGTGTTCATCTTTTCCGGGCGGCGGCTGCGCCTCATAGCGGCTGGAATTTTCGCGGTCTTCCAAATACTGATTGCGTTGACTGGAAATTATACTTTCTTCAACGGTCTGACCCTGCTGTTGTGCGTCCCGTTGCTGGATGACAAGGCTCTGCCGTTTTTCCGTAAAAAGGCCGTGCCGGAAAACAACCTTTCAACCGTGGCGCGACGGCCATGGCGCTGGCCTTGGCCCGTGACGTTATGTCTGACCTTGGTTGCAGTGCCGTTGACCACAATTCCCCTCTTGAGCCAGGTCGGTGTTACTCAGAGGTGGCCCTTGCCGGTCCTTTGGCTGTATCAGTGGGCGCGCCCGTGGGGCAGCTTTAACGGCTATGGTTTGTTCGCCGTTATGACGCAAACGCGGCCCGAAATCATTGTCCAAGGCAGCGACGATGGCCGGACCTGGCAGGACTACGAATTCAAGTACAAGCCCGGAGACATCCGGCGCGCGCCGCGATTTGTCGCGCCCTATCAGCCGCGCCTGGACTGGCAGATGTGGTTCGCGGCGTTGGGAGGACCGAACCAAAATTTGTGGTTTATCCGATTCGAGATCTGTCTATTGCAAAATTCCCGTCCTGTCCTCGAGCTGCTGGGGCCGAACCCTTTTCCTCAACATCCCCCGAAATACATCCGTGCCCTGCTGTATGAGTATCATTTCACCGACCGTGCGACCCACCGTGCCACCGGCGCCTGGTGGCGACGCGAACTGAAGGGAGTCTATGTCCCAAAACTTTCGCTGGAGGATTTTCGGCATTTCCCGGACGCCCCGCCAGGGACGTGACGGGACTGACTGACTGTCAAAAGGGCTTTACAGGCGGGTTTGCAGATTGCACATTATTGAGCGTGTCCGGATCACTAATCGAGAACGGGCAGGTGAGCGCGGTTCCCCACGCGGCCGATTTCCAAACCTTCACCGTGCCTGAGCTGGAGACCGCCATTCGGCGGTCGCAGGATTTCCTTTTGCGCGAACAAAAACCGGAAGGCTATTGGATCGGGGAACTGATTGTGGATTGCACCCTCGTGGCCGACATGGTGGCCTATCATCATTGGAATCGGTCGGTGGACGAGAAATGGCAGCGCAAGGCGGTCCATCACATCTTCGACCTCCAACTGCCCACAGGCGGCTGGAGTATTTACCCGGGCGGCCCAGCGGAAATTAACGCGACAGTCAAGGCCTACCTGGCTTTGAAATTGGCGGGCGTTCCGTTGACCGATCCCCGCATGTTGCGTGCCCGGCAAACAGCCCTTAGCCTCGGTGGGGTCCCGCGGCTCAATACTTTTTCCAAGCTCTTCCTGGCCTTGTTGGGCCTTTTTCCCTGGGAGTACGTCCCGACTATTCCATGCGAGGTCATTCTGCTCGGCAAATGGTTCGGGGTGCACTTCTATGACATGAGTTCTTGGACTCGCGCCATGCTGGTGCCGTTATCCATCATCAACCATTTCAAACCCACGCGCTCTCTCGGACCAAGGGCCAGCTTGACTGAACTCTTTCCCCTCGGCTTTCACGAGCGCGATTTACTTCTTCCGCGCGACCCGCAGTTTTTCACCTGGCGCAATTTCTGCCTCTGGCTGGATTCGCTGCATAAGTTCGCGGAGCATTTCGCTCGATTTCATGTCCATCCTTTCCGCAGACAAGCCTTGAAAAAGGCCGAAGAATGGATGGTGGCCCGCTTCGAAGGCAGCGACGGATTGGCCGCGATCTTCCCCGGTGTTCTCAATTCCATGATTGCTCTCAAAGCATTGGGCTACCCGGACGACCATCCCCTCATTCGCCAATGCGAAGCCGAATTGAAGAAACTCGAACATGAAACCGAGCATTCCGTTCGTATCGAGCCCTGCACTTCGCCGGTCTGGGACACCGCCATTGCGACCATTGCCCTGCATGAATCCGGTTTGTCCAGCGATCATCCGGCGCTGGAGAAGGCATGCAATTGGCTTATTGACCGTGAAGTCCGGTTCCGGGGCGATTGGCAATTCAAAAACCCGGCGGACGTGGAAGCAAGCGGCTGGGTCTTCGAGTTCAACAATAAATGGAACCCAGATGTGGACGATACCGCCATGGTCCTGCTGGCCTTGCGCAAGATCCCCACGGCTGATCCGAGCCGGCGCGATGAAGCGTTCCGGCGCGGCTTGAAGTGGATGCTCACCTTCCAATGCAAAGACGGCGGCTGGGCCTCTTTCGACAAAGACTGCACCAAAGGCATTCTGGAAAAAGTTCCGTTCGCCGACCATAACGCCATGCTCGATCCCGAATGCGCCGACATCGCCGCTCGCATTCTTGAACTCGTCGGCTATGAGAATTTCAGCCTGGAAAATCCGCAGGTGGAGAAAGCCATGCAGTTCCTGCGCGAACATCAGGAGGAAGACGGCTCGTGGTATGGGCGGTGGGGCGTAAATTATATTTACGGCACATGGCAAGTCCTGCGCGGTTTGCGCGCTCTGGGCGTGAATATGCGCCAGGGTTGGATTCTCAAGGCGCGCGATTGGCTGGAAAGTGTCCAGCACGAGGATGGCGGATGGGGCGAACGCTGCAACACCTACGACGATCCGGTCTTCAAAGGGCAAGGGCCGAGCACGGCTTCCCAAACCGCCTGGGCCGTCATGGGTTTGTGCGCCTTCGATGATCCTTTCCGAACCTCCGTCCAAAACGGCATCGATTACCTTATCAAAACGCAAAATGCCGATGGCACCTGGACCGAAGCCGAGGCGACTGGCACGGGATTCCCCCGTGTTTATTATCTAAAATACGACATGTATCGCAATAGCTGGCCGCTTCTGGCCTTGGCGACTTATCGCAATCTGTTGCCGGGAGCCGTCGTCCGGCGCCAAAGTCACATTGCCGCCAGCACCGATTCTGGCCCCGGATAGGGCCTGACGCTGTGAGTTGGTTCTATCGCGGAATCATTCGCCCGGTCCTGTTCACCCAGGAGGCGGAAAAAATTCATGATCGCACCCTGCAACTCCTGGCCGTTGTCAGCCGGGACAAACTTCTACTTGACTCTTGTTCCGCGCTTTATGGCGCTCCGGAACTGCCCGTCGAAGTCTTTGGGCTGCGCTTCCCGAACCCGGTTGGTCTGGCCGCGGGCATGGATAAGCGGGCCCAGGCCGTGCCAGCCTGGCGCGCGCTGGGATTTGGTTTCACGGAGCTTGGCGGCGTCACGTGGCGCGCCCAATCCGGCAATCCGGCGCCCCGTTTGTTCCGCGCCCGCGCCGATGAGGCCATTGTCAACAGCATGGGGTTCAATAATCCGGGCGCGCCGGCCTTTGCTGAGGCTTTGGCCCGCTGGAAACAGGAAGCCCGCTGGCCCGATCATCCAGTCGGTGTCAACTTGGGCAAATCAAAAGTCACGCCCTTGGAAAATGCTCCGGAGGATTACGCCAATACATTTCGCGTTCTTCGTTCCCAGGTGGACTTCTGTGTCGTCAACGTCAGCTCTCCCAACACGCCCAACTTGCGTCAACTGCAAGACAAAGCCGCCCTGGACGAAATTCTGGCGGCCTTGCAGCAGAACAACACCGGCACGGTGGCCGTTCCTATTTTGGTCAAGGTTGCGCCCGACCTTTCGTTCCAGGCCCTGGACGAAATCCTCGAATTGGCCGGACCGCGCCATCTGGCCGGATTCGTCGCCACGAACACCACCGTTACTCGTCCGGAGACAGGCGATGCGCGGTTGCGAGAAGTTTATGCGCAGCCCGGCGGTTTGAGCGGGCGGCCATTGCGGCAACGCAGCACTGAGGTCATCCGGCATTTGTATCAGCAGAGCCATGGAGCGTGGCCGATCATCGGCGTGGGTGGAATTTTTGATGCCGCTGATGCCTGGGAAAAAATCACCGCCGGCGCCTCGCTTGTGCAGATTTACACCAGTTTGATTTATCGCGGCCCCGGCGTCGTTAAGGAGATCGTCAACGGCCTCCGGGAGCTAATGAACCAACATGGCTTTCAGCGATTGCAGCAGGCGGTCGGAACGGCGCAAAAAGGATAGTCTCCGTTAGCTTTGGACGCCAATTTTGTCTTTCAACCTGTGACTTTAAATTTACTGTTAGGCCATGGCTGAATCAATGCCCGATCCGCTTTGGAAGGAATACAGCGTAGTGTTCGAAAAGTTTGACGACCTGACACTGGCGCGTTGGCTGGCGCAAACCTTGGGCCAATTGGAAGGGCGGGTATGGCGATTTTCTCATCCGTTGATCGGAGCCTACAGGCTTGCGGCGGAAGTTGGGCATGACCGCCAAATCTGGCTCAAACGCCTGGCAACGGTGCCAGCCAGCTTTTCGGAATCGCCCTGCTGCCGCGCGCCGGTGCTGCCGTTGTTCAGCCGGGACATTTTGCAACGAGGATTGATCTGCCAGCATTGCTCGGAAACTCTCGTCCCTTTCGACGAATTGCCATCCGATCTACAAAAGCCCGCGCAACGTTGGGCCGACGAATACACGCCGGTGCATGCCGTCGCCCATTGGGAAGATCGCCAACGCCAAAACGTGCCAGACTATGACCAGGCGTTTGACGATGCGGCGGAAGAAGCGGAGAAAATGCTCGGATTCGCCGGCAGCCAGTTGCTGCCCAGGTTTCTGGAACATTATCCGGCCATCGTCTGGGAAGATCAGGACGAATGCCTGGAAGTCAGGCCGGAAGATATTGTGTACTGAGCCGTCTATGAGGCGCCTGTTCCGTTGGGGTGTCCGCTTGGTGCTCGGCCTGATTGCTCTGATCGTCGTGGCGGCGGTGGTGATGCTACTTTTGTTGGATACGCTGGCCAAAGAAGTCATCGTAAACCGTCTGCGGTCACGAACAGGTATGGAGGCCACGGCAGGGTCCGTCCATGTTGGTTTGCTTTCACCGACGCTTTCCATTGAGAACGTCAAACTTTACAACACCTCGGATTTCGGCGGCTCTCTTTGTTTGGATATGCCCGAATTGCAGATCCAGTACGATCCTTCCGCCCTGCGCGCCGGGCGCCTTCATTTGACGCTGCTACGGTTGGATATTACGGAATTATCGTTGGTGGTGGACAAGCGCAACCGGATGAACTTCGACACGTTGAAAAGAAAAACCAACGAATCAAATCATCACAAGACCTCAGTGGAAAAACTGAAATTCACCGGCATTGACGTCTTGAACGTCACGCTTGGAAAATTTCATACGACGAATCTCGCATCGGGCCGCAGCGAAGAAATGGACTTTGGCATCAAGAACCAGGTCTTACGCAATGTGAAAACGGGCGGCGATCTTTCGCCACTGGGTGTGGCTGCTTTCTCTCGCCCCAAGCCAAGCTCCCCCGGTAACACCGACGTGGACTTAGGACAGGTCCTCGCGGAACTCCTCAAATCGCCGTAATCGCCGCCCCTAGCGCATCGCTGAATAAGCATGACGCCGCACTTTGGGGCATTTCAAAATAGTAATTGTGCATTGCGATAAGCGTTGCGACTCAGCGCGTACAGCCATGGCAACGCCGCGTTGACACTCCATGGGCTGTCATGTATTCTGCGCGAGTATAGAGTGGTATGAGTACTTTCCTCAACCAACACGTGCTGGTGCTGAACCGTTTGTGGCAGGCAGTCAATGTCTGCACGGCTCGCCGCGCTCTGACACTGCTCTTCGAGGGACATGCCCAGGTCGTTTTGGATGATTCCGAAGGCGCGTTTCAAACTTTCAGCTTCAGCCAATGGCGGGATTTTTCCGCCCAGCAACCGCATCCGGAAACAATTGCGACTGTATCCTTCAAAATTCGCATCCCGCGCGTCATTTTGCTGGTCATGTTTGATCGGCTGCCGAAGAAGGAAGTCAAATTTACCCGGCACAACATTTTCGAGCGCGACCGCAACACCTGCCAGTACTGCGGCCAGGTCTATGAGCGAAAGGATTTAAACCTCGATCATGTGATTCCCCGTGACCGTGGCGGACCGACGACTTGGGAAAATATTGTTTGCTCGTGCATCCGTTGCAATACGCAGAAGGCCAACCGGACTCCGCAGGAAGCTTTGATGCACCTCGTGCGCAAACCCAAACGTCCGAAATGGCGTCCGTTCGTTCAAGTCAATTTGGGTGTTCACCACGACAGTTGGAAGCACTTTCTTGACTTGGCCTACTGGAACGTTGAATTGGGCGAGGATGTCGCCTAGGGCGATTTGGCTTCGGCCTATTTTTGCCCATCAAAATCTATCCGCGGCTCGTGCCAGACGTGATGGGTTTGGGCCAGCAGATCATCCGAAGCGACCGGCCCCCATGTGCCGGCCGAATAGAACTCCCGGTTCGTTAGAGGCTTGGTCCATTCGGCGCGAATGGAATCGATGATTTGCCACGCCGCTTCCACTTCGTCCCGCCGGATAAAGAGCGTGGCATCCCCAACGAGGGCGTCAAGCAAAAGGCGTTCGTAAGCCTCGGGAGTGTATGCGCCATATTCGGTATTGTAACTGAAATTCATACGCACTGGCCGCACGCTCATATTCATGCCGGGAACCTTGCCGTTGAACCGAAGGTAAATTCCCTCGTTCGGCTGCAACCGCAGCGCCAGCGCGTTGGCATCGAGGCTTGGGCCGCATTGCGCCGCAAAAAGAACATTCGGCGTGGGCCGGAATTGGATGCGCGCTTCACTCGTGCTCGCCGGCAGATATTTGCCCGTGCGCAGGTAAAAGGGCACGCCGGACCAGCGCCAGTTGTCAATCAACAATTTCAAGGCCACGTAGGTCTCCACATTGGAATCCGGTTTGACCTTCGGCTCCTGCCGGTAGCCTGGCACCGGCTGGCCCTGGATAGTGCCCGCGAAGTATTGCCCGCGCACCACCTGCCGGGCCACGTCCTCGCGGGTGAGCGGCCGGATCGATTTGAGCAACTTCACTTTTTCGTCGCGGATGCACTCCGATTCCAGCGACACCGGCGGCTCCATGGCCGTCAAGGCCAGCACTTGCAGCATGTGGTTTTGCACCATGTCTCGAAGTGCGCCCGCCTCTTCATAATAACCGCCGCGCGAACCGACGCCGAGTTTTTCGCTGACCGTTATTTGCACATGATCAATCGAGTTGCGGTTCCACAACTGTTCGAAAATGGAATTGGAAAAGCGGAACATCAAAATGTTCTGCACCGTTTCCTTGCCCAAATAATGATCAATGCGGCAAACCTGCTGCTCGTCGGCGTAACGGGTCAACTCATCATTGAGCAAGCGCGCCGAAGCCAGATCATGGCCGAACGGTTTTTCCACAACGATCCGTTGCCAGCCGCCGTCGCTGTGGCCGTGTTGCAACAATTGCGCGCCATGCAGCCGTTCAATCACGTCGCCGAACTGGCTGGGCTGAGTCGCCAGATAAAACAAAAGGTTTTTCCGCAAGGAAGGGTCGTTGAACGAACTCAGTTTTTTTTCCAGCTTCTCGTAGGCAGCGGCATCAGTCAGATCGCCCACGCAATAATACAAGTTCGCCGCAAAGTTCCGCCAGACTTCCTCGTCCACCGGCTTGGTGCGGGAGAAGCGGTCCAAGGCCTCCCGCAATTCAGCGCGCCAGCCGTCATCGGTCTTTTCCCGCCGCGCGAAGCCGAGGATGCGGAAGCTCGCCGGCATCTGTTTCTCTTTGCAAAGATGGTAAAAGGCCGGGATGAGCTTGCGGGCGGTCAAATCGCCGCTGGCCCCGAAGATGACAATGCTGCACGGCTCGCTCAAGCGCCGCTGGCCGCCAATATGGCATACCATTTGTTCAGGCGAAATTTCAGATTCAGACATGCAAGGAAAACGTTAACCGCAACGACAACCCGCCAAGGTTATGAAGCCTCGGCCCCGCCGTCAACCGTAACTGCGCCCGTTCTCAACGGCATGTTTTTTCATCGCCCAGGCTGCCAGCATCAGATACAGGAACACGATGCCAAAGTATGAAATTTCAACCGATCGCAATAAATTAGATGTTGCACTCATTCACAGTTTCCTTAGCTCCTCGTATTGGGCCCAAAACATTCCCCGGACGGTCGTGGAAAAGTCCATTGAGCATTCCCTTTGCTTTGGCGCGTATCACGAAGGGTCGCAAATCGGCTTTGCCAGAGTCGTCACGGATTTTGCCGCGATCGCCTACCTCGCAGACGTTTTTGTCGTGCCGGAGCATCGCGGTCGCGGCGTGGCGAAAATGCTTGTTCGCGCCGTCCTGGAGCACCCGGAATTGCAAGGCTTGCGTCGTTTCATACTGTCCACCAAAGATGCTCACGGACTTTATGCGCAATTTGGCTTCCAACCACTCGCGCACCCGGAGGATTTCATGACGATTCACAAGCCTGACGTTTATCGAAATCAGAATCTTGCTTGACAGATCGCTCCATCGGGAGCATTTAAGCCTGCGCCAGCATTTCTATGAACGAGAGCGAAAACAAAGTCCGCCATAAGAAGCCTGCAGAACGCCGCACGTGCTCGCCGCCGAGGGCGGATGGCTCCATGCGTTTTTGGCGAATGGACCAGCTCTGGCCGTTGGCCCAGGGCCTGCCTGTGAAGAAGGTTCGCCTCCGCGATCTCGAATGCCTTGATGAAGTCGTCTGGTTCGGCGGACCTTTGAATCTTCGACCGACCTGCCGGAGCGTCGCGGAGCACGCGCGGGACATTTACGAGGCCGACCTGTCTTACCCGATAATCCTTTCGCCAAAGGGAGATGTTTTGGATGGAATGCATCGCATCTGCAAGGCCTTCCTTCTAGGAATGGAAGAAATCGATGCCGTTCAATTAACAGAAATGCCCGCGCCGCGCGGCCGATTGCTTCCCAATGGGGAAGAGGCCGGGGTCGCGGATGAACACACACCGCGTCCTGATTCTGCTTAATTTACCCTTCCTGCAATCGGCGGGCCTCCGCCTGCATTTCATCCAGGACCGCTCGCAACGGCGCAGTCGGTTTTCCACGCCACAAAGCCACAACCATGACCGGCGCAAAGCCCGGCAATTCCAATGTCCGCACTTTCGGCGACATTTTGGCCTTGGGCACCGCCACACTAAGCCCAATGCCAAAGCCTCCCGCCACATACGCCTCAATGCCATCGGACGAATTAATTTCAAGGCGGGGAAACCAATCCACACCAAGTTGGCCCAGGCCCTGTTGAAAATTTTTGCAGATGATCTCCGTCGGCGGGAGACAGATCAGGGGGTCCTCAATTTTGTCCCGTGCCCATAATTCCTCCGCGCGCGTGATTCTGCTTTCCTTGGGCACTATTAGGATCAGCGGCAGTTTGAGCAAGATCACCGATTGAAATCCAGCGGGAGGTTTTTTGTCGGTCAACGTGATAAGCAAGTCGATTTCATCACGCTGGAGCATTCCCTCAAGTTGAGTTTGAAAATGGGAGCGCAGAGTAAATCGCAATTTGGGAAATTTCCGCCGTGCCGCCTGCAATACCGCCGGCAAATGGTCCCGCAAAACAATGTCCGAAGAACCAATGCGCAGTTGATGCGCCGCGCCGCCCTGAAGCTCGGAGGCCATTTCGGCCAATCCGCCGAAGAATGGCTCGATGAACCGGTATAGCTTTTCGCCCTGCGGCGTGAGGGCAAAGGGGCGGCGATGAAAAAGCGTCACCCCCAGGAAATCCTCCAATTGCGCGACTTGCCCGCTGACCGCCGGTTGCTGAATGCCGTAAGGGATGTTGCGCACGGCTTCGCTAATCCCGCCGTGGCGCGCCACGAAATAGAACAACTCCAGGTGATGGACGTTCATAGATTGGATAACGATGTCAGCCAATTTTGATCCATTTGCCGTCCGCAAGCAAGTTGCGATATGCCCCTTATGCGATTATGTGGAAACGACCCCTTGACACCAACCTTTTCTTGAACTCCTTTCTCTCACCATCACTGCCCCGCCCTAAGCGTTGATTTCATTTAGCCTTTCGGCTGGTTTTCCATCGCAGCATTAGACATGCTCCTCACGATGAGTTCTGCGATTCAAGATTTGCAGAAGGCGATTTTAGACCCTTACCAATCGCTTACGCAATTGTTACGCCAAACTAAAATGATTGCAGGCGAATTGAATTTGGCAGACGTGCGAAAATGGGTTGACCTTGAATTGAGGGGGTATCCTGATGACGTTGAACCGCCCCCGTACCGTGTGCTTGTAACGGACAGCCTCTTGATTCATAATCCGTATCGCGGATGGCAATTGGCAGGTGATGTTCGGGAAAGATTTAGGGCGCGTCAACCTATTGCAGAAATTGAAAACATGTCCAAGGCTAAAAGCCCGCAGTTCACGCCAGAAACAAACTACAGAATTACGGACACTATAGGTTCAAGCATGGGTTCTAATTGGCCTCAAAGAGTTACTATTGACAACAGCCAATTCCACAACATTTTGGAAGCCGTTAAAGAGGAACTTGTGGAATGGACAACGGCACTTAGACAGCGCGGCATCAAAGGAGAAAATATGAACTTTGACGAAAAGGAAAAGCAGTCGGCTGGAAACATGGTTTTCAACATTGGAACCGTTCAAGGGAACGTCGGCCATGTCACTAATTCTCAGTCCAACTTTTTGGATAACAGTTCCGTTCTCAAACTACTAATTGACCATGATGTTCCAATGCGTGACCGGCACGAATTGGAAGAAATAATGGAGCAATTAAAAACGGCGCCGTCAGAAAAGAAACCAGCTTTGTTTCAGAAGGGAAAAGACTTGATTGTGAAAAATAAGGAACTTCTTGGTGCCGCTGTTGAAATCGTGGCAAAGGCGTTTGGTGGGAGATAAAGTCGAGTGAATTCTTGTATGGACTACAACACTCTAACACGCATGATTTTGGACGGCAGCATTGTTTATGCGGACTTGCCAACGTTGCGCTCTTGTTTGCAGTTCCTCAACGGACAGCCAAGCTATATCGACCCCCGTTTTGACCAATGGCACAGAACGGTTTCCGAGCTAATTAGGGAACGACAAAACGCCGCAGCCAATCAGGTTTTCAACATCGGAAGCATTCAAGGAAACGTCGGCAACGTCACGAATTCTCAAGTGACGGTTTACGATTACAGTTTTGTGTGCAAACTGTTGATCGACCGTAACGTGCCCAAAACCGAGAGGCGCGCACTCGAAGACATCATGGACGAGTTGAAAACCGCCCCACTGGAAAAGAAACCGGGCCTTACGCAGAAAGCCACAGACTGGGTAGTCAAAAACAAAGAATTCCTTGGAGCACACGCCGAGATTGTGGCGAAAGCTATCGGAGTTTATGACCGGCCCAGGGCAGGGGTCAGTCCCACATAATCGCATATTTTTTGGGATGGCCATTAAAAAGCCGCCTATCCTGACAATCCTGTCTAAAATAAGGTTCTGATGCCTTCGGCGCGGCACCCGCGCTCCGCAAGTCATAGGTCATTCGATTTATTACCACGAAGAGCACAGAGAGCACGAAGGGAAAAAGGGTTCAAAAATAATTCTCCTGCCGCTTCGTGACTTCGCGAACTTCGTGGTGAATCCGATTTTTTCAAGTCATTTGTGCTTGCAGTCCCAAGTATGTGTGGTATTGTATGGCCATGTGGACTGACACAAAAGCCAAGCGATGGCTCGAATTAGACATGAGGGTCGGGCGGGCGAGATGCCATCGAGCCCTGTTTGAATTTCACGGTGGGGTGAGACTCTGTCGAACCCTGACTTCGTCCCATGAAATCGAGTCAGGGCTCAAGAGACTTTCGCCCTACCGGGAAAGAGGGGAAAAAGAAAGGTCACGGCTCCACGGAGGCGAAAGTTCCGCCTCCATTCGACCCTCCCAAAACCCGAAAAAAACGGCCATTTCCGCTCTATTGCAACCCTCGAAAATCGGAGCAAATCGGGGTAAATCGGGCCAAATCGGACTATTCAATATTGTGTTGATATGGCTAACAATCATGAAGACAGGCAGTTAGGAAAATCGCCTGGAAAAATGGTTTCACAACGCCCTTCGTCATCTTCGTTAACTTGTTGTGCGAGAGGCGTTAGCGTAAGGTGGCAAAAAAGACATCGAGCCGGGCGAGGTCTAAACCTTGGAATCCGCCCCCTCATCGGTAAATCGCAGATGGTAGCAGATGATACGGCCCGCCGAGCGTTTGCGGACGTATCGGCGAGGCGGTCCCCACCTCGAACTGGCCCAAAAATCCTTCAAGCCAATAACGGTGAATATCGGTGAATAAAGGTGGATAACGGTGAATATCGGTAAAAAAAGTTTTTTTTCGCTGACCAGAATCTGCCTGGGCGACGGCGGCGCGTGTTTCCCCGGCTTGCTGCCCCTTGCCGCAATCCACTACACCAGAGTGAAGCCCTCACTCGTTAATTCCCTGGAGATTTTCCATTTTTTGCTCGATGGCTTTTTTGATCACGGTGGCCCGCGCAATCGCCGTGTCTCTGGTTTCGCCGGGGAACGACCGCATTCGCGTTTTGACGGCGGCGGCGACCTCTCCATTGCGGTCCCGGACGGGCAGCCACACTTCGACCGCCTTGCCATCTTTAAGGTAATAAATAGACCCGCGCTCAATCACATCGGCCTCGTATTTAGTGCCAGGCGTGCCCAAACCAGCGCCGTTGAGGTCGCCCACGAGGACCGGCGCCCCGCCCTCCTTGCCGGCATAGATTTTCAGTCCCAGCAACAGCGGATATTTCTTCTTGATTTCTGCCACCATGAGTTCCGCGAAGGGCACTTTTGGTTTGTATTCGACGCTGGTCTCGACGAATGCGCATTGCGTATCGGCGTTGCACCAGAAACCAATTCTGCCGCTGGAGAAGGTCGTGTCATTGATGGCCAAATCGTTGGTCGGCGCGCCGGGCTTGGCAGGAGGAATGACCAGCTTGTCGTCCAAAAAGCAGCGCGTCCGGCTGCCCATGCATTCAACCCGCAACACCTGCCAGCCGTCCTTGGGGATGGGAAGCCTGACGCCGATGCCGAGCATTTCATAAGACTTGCCTCCCACCACGCGGTACCAGAGCAAATTGCCCTCGGTGCTGGCGCGCACCACGTAGTAGTTGTTCTCGTCCTGCGCGCGCAGAACGACGCCCGCCATCGGATCGGTCACGCCGCCGGAGATTTTGAATTTCGTGGTCAAGGTGAAATCGCTGAAAATTTCATTCGTGAACAACAGCAGCGGGAAATGGTCGCTATGCAGGTCCAACGATTGCACCGCCAGCACGGAATGTTTAGCCATGGTGGCCGGTGCTTTGTCCGAAAGCGGTGCAAGCGTCGGCGGCACCGATTCCTCGGTCACGCCCCAATTCGCTGGCTTTCCTTCGCCGGTCACCAGGCTGACGAACCCGGGCGGCATTTGGCCGGGCGTGTCCTTGCTGAAATCGAAATTGATTTGAGTCGCCCAGCCACTCGAGGCGAGGCCGGCGAAAATTGGCAAGAGACAGAACAACCGCATCGCTCAAACCGTAACAAAACCCCGCCAATTGAAAAGGGGCAACCGTTTCGGCCCATTGGCATTTGGCGGAGTCAATGCTATCAAGGGGCTGGCGGGGCCGACATTCTTCTTTTGAAGTGACTGAATGCCAAACGCTTTGACAATTTCTGAACGTTCGTTAGTTATGGCCGTCGGCGGTGCCCGGATTGTTCCAAACAAGATTTTTGTCGGGCGACAATCCCATTTTGTTCCAAACATTGACAGTCACAAACGCAACCGACCCGCAGGCGACCACCACCAGGCCGCCGCGTTTGTCATGGCGCGTTCCCAAAGAAAAGTCCGTGGCCGGATCAGGATAGCTGGAACCATCGTTATAATTATCAACGCCGAGAGTGGGGCTGGTATCGCCAGGCTCCCATATGATATAGGCGTCCTGGCGAAAGTCAGTTTGATGGTAGGATTTGGGGGCAATATCGCCATAACCACATACCGAACCATTCATGACATAGGTCGAAAGCTTGTTAATGCGGGTCTGAAAGTCAGCGCTGTTGGTCAGATCGAGCGGACACCGATAAACGGCTATGTTCTGGATGTAATTCCAGAAAAGTCCGCCTTGATATGCCGTAATGGGATTTCTGCTGTACGGAAGGAGAAAGGGATTGGGAGGGGCATCGCTAACGGGCGTGTACAACCAACCCGGCAAAGGCAAGCCGGTAGCACCCGTCCACGGCGGATTCCAATTCGGATAAGGAATAAAATCCTTGTTATCGTTCGAATACATCGTCATCCCCAGGCCCAACTGTTTGTTATTGTTCATGCACTGTGTCTTTTGGGCCTGGCCTTTGGCGGACGACAGCGTCGGCAAGAGCAATGCCGCCAGGATTGCGATAATGGCGATCACTACCAGGAGCTCGATTAGAGTAAATCCCGCTTTGCGCTTACAATGCGAATGAATATAAGAAATGGTCATTCTTTCAGTATCACATTTATAACCGGCTGGGTGCGCCGTATGGCACAACGATGACGGCCGGAAGCTGTAATCCGCATCTTATATCATTCAACGAATTTGTCGATGGTTTACTTGCGAATTCATCGTACAGGCTGGTTTCGAAGCTTTTGGGCGGATGGGAAGCGTTTGCAGAACAAAACTGGGCGCTGCTCCAGCAACGGCACAATGCGGATTCTGCAAAGAACAGGAATTTTGCGCGCGCCTCGGTTTTAGTCTAATATGGGCGAATGCGAACAGAATCAGGGGCGCTGGCGCCGGAGGCCAGCGATGCCGCGGAGAGAACGATTATGTCAATTCTCCTGGCGATCAGCTTTTCCCATCTTCTCAATGACACTATTCAATCGCTCATTCCCGCGATTTATCCCGTGGTCAAAGATTCTTTTCGTCTCAGTTTCACTCAAATTGGATTGATCACATTGACCTTTCAGTTAACAGCCTCGCTGCTTCAACCTTTGGTCGGGTTTTACACCGACCGCCGGCCCATGCCGTATTCGCTGGCGATCGGCATGTGTTTCACCCTCGGCGGACTGGTGCTGCTCTCGACGGCGGGCACTTATCCGTTGCTATTGGTTTCGGTGGCTTTGGTCGGAATGGGATCGTCGGTCTTTCATCCAGAGGCGTCGCGTCTGGCATACATGGCCGCGGGCAGCAGGCACGGATTCGCCCAGGCGCTCTTTCAACTGGGTGGCAATACGGGCAGTTCGCTTGGCCCGTTGCTGGCAGCTATGATCGTTGTCGGAGAGCGCGCCCAGGCGCGAGTGTTGTGGTTTTCCACTGCCGCCGTCGCAGCCATCATTGTGTTGTGGAATGTGGGTCATTGGTACCGTAAAAACACCTTCCGATTGGATCCGCGCCGCCGCGGGACAGGAAAGGCGGGCCAGGCCGCGGTTCCGCCACGGAAAGTGGGCTGGGCGATAGCCATTCTTATCGCGCTGATTTTTTCGAAATATTTTTATTTGGCGAGCATGAGCAGCTACTACACGTTCTACCTTATTTCAAAATTTCATCTCTCGATCCAAAGCGCCCAGCTTTATCTCTTTGTCTTCCTGTTTTCGGTCGCAGCCGGGACGCTTATCGGCGGGCCGGTCGGAGACCGATTCGGACGGAAGTATGTTATTTGGGGTTCGATTTTGGGTGTAGCGCCGTTCACGCTGATTTTGCCGCACGCCAGTTTATTCTGGACGGCCGCGCTATCGGTTGTAATAGGAGTGATTCTCGCTTCTGCGTTTTCCGCGATTCTGGTTTATGCGCAAGAACTCTTGCCAGGGAAAGTGGGCTTGATAGCAGGCTTATTTTTTGGACTCGCTTTCGGAATGGGCGGATTAGGCTCGGCCGTATTGGGGCGACTGGCTGATCTGACAAACATAAAATTTGTCTTTCAAGTATGCGCGTTTCTGCCGTTGCTCGGACTCTTGACCGGTTTTTTGCCGAATCTCGAAACCACCGGCGCCAAAGAGGCGACAATCACCTTGGAAAACGAGCCTTAAGCGCGAATTTCCCGGGCGGCTTATTCTTTATCTCACCAAACGGCTGGACGTGTATTGGGGCGTAGTCAAGGAAGTGTAGGTTTGCGCTTGAGGTGGCGGCGATTTATGTTCGGATTGTGAGTGATTTATTAGGTGTCCTCCTCGGGGCTGTTTTGGCCACCAATTCGCCCCAGGCCGTTAGCAATCTGGTCGCTGAGCAGACCGGCATTCACCTTCCCGTCACCACCGTTACCAATGACCCGGCCGACGCCGAGTTCCGCCGAATAATGCTCGATGACGACGCCGCGGAAAAGGAAGTATTGGGGTGGATGGACAATGCCGGGGCTTTTGCCAAAGCAGGCGGCGGCGATTCCAAAATAACTCTAAATTTGAGAATTCAGCAGCGCCTGGACGGCATCAAAAAGGAATACCAGGATTTCATCGACCGGCACCCCAAGCACGTCAATGCCCGTCTGGCATTCGGCAGTTTCCTGCTTGATAACAATGACGACGACGGCGCCTTCAAGCAATGGGATACCGCCCGCCAACTGGATCCAAACAATCCAGCGGCATGGGACGACCTTGGAAATTATTATCTCGCCAGTCACAGCGGCCAGATCAAAAAGGTCTTTGAATGCTATGACAAAGCTATCGAGTTGGATCCGGGTCAGTCAGTTTATTATCACAATCTGGCGGTATCGGTTTATATGTACCGAAAGGACGCCGAGGAATATTATCATTTGGACGAAACGCAGACCTTCGACAAAGCGCTCGCACTTTACCGGCAAGCCATCAAACTGGACCCCGACAATTTCATTCTCTTCAGCGATTATGCCGAGTGTTTTTACGGCACCAATCCGCCGCGATGGAAGGACGGCTTGGCCGCGTGGACAGAGGCGCTAAAAATTGCGCATGATGACGGCGAACGCGAAGGGGTGTGCATTCACCTGGCGCGCATCCACTTGAAATTAGGAGAATACGACCAAGCCAAAGCTGATTTAAATGCCGTCACCAACACCAATTACGCGGAACTTAAGACCCGACTGACGCGTAACCTCAACGCGGCCCTGGAAAAAGCCAAAACAAATGCGCCGCCGTCCGCCGTAACGCCGAAATAAAAACGTAGGATTTACCTCATTCCAGGACTGTCTTTCCTGGACCAAGTCGGGTTCCATGGTGGATTCGGTAATACTTCCATTTTGATTGACGCCAGCCCCGTCAGGTTTTAGCTGTACCGCGAATTCAATCCATAATCGACCATGAATATTTTTATCCGAGGAATAATCGCCGGCTCTTGTGTCCTGGCTTTCACCGGCAGATTAACGGCGCATCAGGATACGGAGTTGCTGGAGTTGAAGAATGAAGGGTTCATCTCGCTTTTTGACGGCAAAACTTTGGATGGCTGGACAGAAATTCATAAAGGGGCCGGTCCGTCTTATTTCGTCACCAATGGCCTCATTGCCTCTCCGCCCAATGCCGGCAACGACCTCGTTACCGACCGAAGTTTTGGCGACTATATTCTACGGATGGATTTCAAATTGACGCCGGGCGCCAATAATGGCGTCGGCATCCGTGTCCCTTTTGAGACGAACGATCTTACCTATTCCGGCAATGAAGTGCAGATCCTGGACGACGACGACCCGCAATACGCTCATCTCGAAGCCGGCCAATATTGCGGCTCGCTTTACAAAATTTTTGCGGCCAAGCGCGGAGCGCTCAAAAAGGTCGGTGAGTGGAACCAGTATGAAATTCGTGCCTTGGGCCGCCGCATTACCGTTGTCCTAAATGGCCAGACCATTGTGGATGGAAATCTCACCGACGTAACCAACCGAGAAGTGTTGCGTGGACATCCGGGCATGTTGCGCGACAGCGGGCATATTGCGTTGCTCGGCCATTGGAGCTACGTGGAATTTCGCAACATCTTTATTAAGGAATTGCCGCATACCGAGGAGGAAAACACACCCCCGGAAGGTTTCACCGCGCTCTTCGACGGGCGCGATCTGGCCGGCTGGAAGGGATTGGTTGCCGATCCTCCCGCGCGGGCAAAAATGTCCGTTGACGAATTGGCGGCCGCCCAGCTCAAAGCCGACGAACGCATGCGCGACCATTGGAAAGTTGAAGACGGCATGATCGTCTTTGACGGCCAGGGCGACAATCTTTGCACTGCCCGCGATTACGGCGACTTCGAGATGTTAGTCGATTGGAAAATCCCGCCCAAAGGCGACAGCGGCATTTATTTGCGCGGCACGCCGCAAGTGCAAATTTGGGAGAAAAACAGTCCCGGTCAATTTCCTGATCCTGACGGCTCGGGCGGCCTGTGGAACAACAAAAAGAACAACCGGCATACGCTTGCTTATGCGGACCATCCCGTCGGCGAATGGAACCGGTTTCGTATTTTGATGGTGGGCGACAAAGTCCACGTTTTTCTGAACGGGAAACTGGTCGTCCGGGACACCACACTGGAAAATTATTGGGAGCCGGACAAACCCATCTACCCGGCCGGCCAAATTGAATTGCAGAACCACGGCGGTCCGCTCTGGTTCAAGAACATTTACATTCGCGAGCTACATCCCGCCACCAATCAATAAGTTCCCAATCCTGTTCTTCTTTTCTGTACAGAAGAATAATAAGCCTGGTCATGCCAGGAACGGTCATGCTTTCTGCTGACTTGCCAGCGGGATCAGCTATATTCGCTGTTGCATGGAACTTCTTAATCGCCTGGCCGCATTTTGGCCGCATGCCGTTGCCCTGCTGACTTTGGTTTCAGCCCTGTCGGCCTCGGCTCATGCGATTCTTCATAAGCGCGATACCCGCGCCGCCGTGCTCTGGATTGCTTTCATTTGGTTCCTCCCTTTACTGGGACCGGCGCTCTATTTGTTGCTGGGCATCAATCGCGTCCGGCGCAAAGCGCAATCGTTGCGCGGCACAACAGGGCGCGTCGCGGAGAAGGCGCCCTTGGAAACACCTGGTGGATTAGACGGCGACGCCAATTTGCCACCGGAGGCAGTTCATCTCGAGCAATTATCCGAAGCTGTCAAACGAATCGTGCGCCGTCCGCTATTGGCGGGAAACAAAGTGGAAATCTTGATTAACGGCGATGCTGCCTATCCGGCCATGCTGGCGGCCATCAGTGAAGCCAGGCAGACAATCGGTCTTTCCACTTATATTTTTGACAATGACCGGAATGGCCGGCGCTTTGTTGATACTCTCCGCGAGGCGGTCCAGCGCGGTGTGAGCGTGCGCGTTTTGATTGACGCCGCCGGCAGCCATTATTCCGTGCCGTCGATCGTTCATGCCTTGCACCAGGCCCGCGTGCCGGTCGGGGTCTTCCTTCCTACGATGGCGCCATGGCGATTGATGAGCATGAACCTCCGCAGTCACCGCAAGATCATGGTTGTCGATGGGCGCATCGGGTTTACGGGCGGGATCAATTTGCGCGACGGCAACCTGGTCGCCCAAAATCCAAAGCACCCGGTCCGCGATTTGCATTTTCGTTTGGAAGGACCCATCGTGGCCCAATTGCAAGAGGCCTTTGCCAACGACTGGATCTTCGTCACCAGGGAAGTTCTGGCCGGTCCAACCTGGTTCCCGGCATTGGAACCTGCCGGAACCGTCTTGGCTCGTGCCATCCCCGACGGACCTGACGAAGACTTCGAAAAGCTCCGCTGGACACTTCTAGCGGCGTTGTCGTGCGCGCGAGAATCGGTGAAAATTGTCACCCCTTACTTCGTTCCCGACAACACTCTCGTCTCGGCCTTGAATCTGGCGGCGATGCGCGGTGTCCAGGTGGAAATTTTATTGCCCGCACAGAGCAACCTTCCCTTTGTCGATTGGGCCTCGCGAGCGATGTGGTGGCAGATTCTGGAGTTCGGGTGCAAAATTTGGCTCGGCCTGCCGCCTTTCGACCATTCCAAACTCATGTTGGTCGATGGCCAATGGTCCCTTTTCGGCTCCGGCAACTGGGACATCCGCAGTCTCCGACTCAATTTTGAATTTAACCTGGAATCTTACTGTCCCATCTTGGCGAAGTCGTTGGATGAAGTCGTTCAATCTAAAATGCAAGGCGCAAGACAAGTCTCAAAGGAAGAAATGGACCGTCGTAGCATTCCGATAAAACTGCGCGACGGCGTCACTCGCCTGTTGTCGCCGTTCCTATGAAATAACAAGGGATATGTGAACTTGATCTCGTCCAGTTTGCGTTTCTACGCTCGCAGCCACTTGGGCACGTTGCTCGGAGTGACGGTGGCCGGAGCCATTTTGGTTGGCGCGCTGGCCATCGGTGATTGTGTGCGGGAGAGTCTGCGCGGTCTCGCGCTTGCTCGGATTGGTCAAGCCACTTTTGCTCTCGCGTCGACCGACCGTTTCTTTCGCTCGGCCCTGGCCAGCGATTTTCAGCCTGCGGCGGCGGTTCTGCAATTGCCCGGCACGGCCGCGACGCCGGATGAAAAAGCCCGCGCCAACCACGTCCAAATCCTCGGCGTGGATGAGCATTTCTGGACTTTGGCCGAAAAACCGGTTTCACAACAGATTCCTCCGGGCTCTGTCGTTCTCAATTCCGCGCTGGCGCAGCAATTGCACGTCAAGGCGGGCGAGACCATCGTTCTCCATGTGCAAAAGCCCTCGCTGCTTTCACAAGAAGCGCCGATCTCGCCGCGGGAAGATGTCTCGACCGGAATGCGGCTGACGGTCAGTGCTGTCGTGACAGATGCGGAGTTTGGGCGCTTTGGTTTGCAAGCAAACCTGGCCTCGCCCCTGAATGCCTTTCTGCCGATCTCATGGTTGCAGGAGAAGGTCGATCAGCCGGGCCGGGCCAATTTACTCCTCACTGGTGGAGAAAAAACGGAGTTGAAACAGCATTGGACCCTCGCCGATGCGGGCTTGGAATGGAGCAACGTGCCCGGCCGAGCAGAATTGCGCAGCGGGCGCGTTTTTATTGATCCAGCCATTGTCGAGGCGGCAGGCAGCGGGACCGAATTAGTTTTGACTTATTTTGTCAACGAACTGCGCGATGGACAAAGAACTACACCATATTCGATGGTCACCGCCGCCGGACCGCCGCTGGTGCCGTCGGATATGTCTGACAACGAAATCGTTGTCAGTCCGTGGCTGGCGGAGGATTTGCAGGCCAAGGCGGGGGATGAATTGCAATTGAAGTATTTCGTTCTTGGCTCCGGCCATCGTCTGGAGGAAAAGAGCGACACGTTCCGCATTCGTGCCGTTGCGCCGGCGGATGGTCCCACGGCAGATCGCACGCTCATGCCGGATTTTCCGGGCATCGCCAAGGCGGAGAAGACCGAAAACTGGGATGCGGGGTTCGCCATCGACATGAAAAGAATTCGGCCCAAGGACGAACAGTATTGGAAGGATTATCGCGGCACGCCCAAGGCCTTCGTCACGCTCGCGGCAGGCCGGCGGATGTGGGGCAACCGTTTCGGCGACGTGACGGCCATACGCTTTCCCGCGAACGTGTCGCGCGCGGCTGTCGAGAAAGAGATGCTTTCCAAACTGGACCCGGCCTCTCTCGGCCTCACGTTCATGCCGGTGCGAGAACAGGCGCTGGCAGCCAGCTCGCAATCGGAAGATTTCGGCGGATTGTTCATCGGCTTCAGTTTTTTCCTGGTGGTCGCAGCGTTGATTCTATTGGCGTTGCTCTTCCATTTTGGTTTGGAACGCCGAGCGACGGAAGTTGGACTTTTGCTCGCGGTTGGCTGGCGGCCCAAGCAGGTCCGCCGATTGCTACTGTTGGAGGGTGCAATCATTGCAGTCGTGGGCAGCGTGCTCGGCGTGGCGGGTGGAATTCTTTATGCGCGCGGAATTTTGTGGGGCCTGACGACTCTCTGGCGCGCGGCCGTGGCAGAATCGCCCCTGCAATTTCACGTTACCGCCCAGACGTTGGCCGTTGGCGGATTGTCCGGCATTCTCGTCAGCACGCTGGTCATCTGGCTCGCCGTGCGCGGTCAGGCGAAACGTCCGGCGCGGGAATTACTTGAACAAGGCAGCGAATTGGAGCGGGCCGTCGCAAGCGGCAAACGGCGGCGGCGAAGTTGGGCCGACTGGATAGCGGTTGCCAGTGGCGCGGGCGCAGTGGCCGTGGTTTCCGTGCCGCTGTCCACACATAACACTTCCGACGTGGAATCTTTTTTTGGCGCCGGTTCACTTTTATTGATCTGCGGCGCGGCGGCAGTGGCTGTTTGGTTCCGCAATGTCGCCGCTCGCACGGTATCCCCGCCGCTGACTTTGTTCGGCCTCGGCGTGCGCGGCGCAACCCGTCAACGGAAGCGCAGCCTGGCCATCGTCGCCTTGCTGGCCAGCGGCGCGTTTCTGATTGCCGCTGTCCAGGCCAACAAACTGGACGCGAGCCGGGATAGCAGGCGACGTTCCTCGGGCACAGGCGGGTTCGCGTTCCTCGGCGAATCGGCGCTGCCGATTGTGCAAGACCTAAACACAAAAGCGGGCCGCGAATTTTTCGGTCTGGAAGAAAACAGCCTGAAGGATGTGACGGTCGTTTCGTTGCGCGTGCATGACGGCGACGATGCCAGTTGCCTGAACTTGAACCGCGCGCAGACACCTCGCCTGCTCGGGATCAATCCCGAGGAACTTTTCGATCGGTCCGCTTTCACCTTCACAGAGATCACCACTAACGCTCCGCAGGGCCCCCGCTGGCTGTCGCTGGAGGCAGGTGGCGACGAGATTCCCGCCGTAGGCGACGCAGCAACGATCACCTGGGCGCTGCACAAGAAAATCGGCGATACCGTCAATTATACTGACGATCATGGCCGCCCTTTCAAAGTCCGCCTCGTGGGCGCAGTGGCGAATTCCATTCTTCAAGGCAGTCTGATTGTGGCGGAATCGGAATTCGTTAAAAAATTCCCTGGCGAGGCAGGCTATCGGATGTTTCTCGTCGATGCGTCCCCGCGCGATGCAGCGGCAGTTTCCGGAACATTGACGCGCGGATTGCGAGATCGCGGCCTGGAATTGATTCCGGCGGCGGAACGGCTCAACGCCTTCAACGCCGTGCAAAATACCTATTTGGACACGTTTCAAGTCCTCGGCGGGTTGGGCCTGCTTTTGGGCAGTGTCGGCCTCGGCGTGGTTGTGCTGCGAAATGTCCTGGAGCGGCGCGGCGAATTGGCGCTTATGGCGGCAGTCGGCTTTAAGCCGCGCACATTGCGCCAACTGGTGGTGACGGAACATGCAGTTTTGCAGGCACTGGGCCTGGGACTCGGCATGGCGGCGGCGGCGCTGGCTCTGCTACCGGTCTTGCTTTCGCCGTCAGCGCCCATATCTTATGTTTGGTTGGGGGCAACGCTTGGCCTGGTACTCCTGAGCGGACTTTTCTGGACTTGGGCCGCCGCGCGCCTGGCGTTGCGTGGCGAACTTTTGCCGGCGCTGCGAAATGAATAAATTGGAGCAAAAATGAAACGACACGGTTGGTCCTTCGTCCGCACGGCGTTCTTTTCCCTATTGTTGACGTTCCACGCCAGCGCGCAGGAAAAGATCCTCTACCAAAATAATTTTGAAAAGGCCGCCGTCGGCCCTCTTCCCGATGATTTCCTGGTCCTTGACGGGGATTATTCAATCAAGGAAAGCGAGGGCAATAAATACATTGAACTCCCCGGGGCGCCGCTGGATACCTTTGGGGTGATGTTCGGACCGACGACAAATGTCGGCGTCTGCGTCAGCGCTCGTATTTATGGGACTTCCAAAGGCCGGCGCTACCCTCAGTTTGCCGTCGGGCTGGACGGCCAGAATGGCTATAAGCTGAAGATTTCTCCGGCCAAGGACGCCGTGGAAATTTACAAAGGCGATGAGTCAGTGGCATCCGCGCCCTACCATTGGAAGACGAGCACTTGGACCGTCTTAAAACTGCGCATCCGGCTAATGGATGGCCCGGCGTGGAAGATTGAAGGCAAAGTCTGGCCGCAAAGCGATGCCGAACCCAAAGATTGGACCGTTGCGCTGGACGAAAAAACCGCGCCGCGCCCGGGCCGGGCCTCGTTTTGGGGAAGTCCTGTCTCAGGCACGCCGATTCGGTTTGACGATTTGTTATTGACGGCCGAATGAATAAGGCCCGGAGACGATGGTTCGCGCTTTTAAGGTTCGGCCTCTACCTCTTGGCGATCTACATCATGTTGCGCTGGTTTGAACATAAGCAGATTTATCATCCGTCGGACCAAATGGCCGCGGCGCCGGGGCAATTGGGCCGGCCATTCGAGGATGTTCTCATTCCCGTGGAACACGGCGAGCGTATCAATGTCTGGTATTTCCCCGCGCAAAACATTTCCAGCCGCGTTTTTTTGGTCTGCCACGGCAACGCTGGCAACATCAGCCATCGTCTGGACTTTGGCGCAATGCTGCTTGAGGCCGGCGCTGGAGTGCTTTTGATGGATTACCGCGGCTACGGACACAGTGAAGGACGGCCCGATGAGGAAAATACTTATCGCGATGCCCAGGCGGCTTATCATTGGCTGAGGGAAAAAGGCATCGCCGGAACCAACATCATCGCCTATGGCGAATCCCTGGGCGGCGGCGTTGTCAGCGAACTGGCGATGCGAGAGCCGTTGGGCGGCCTCATTCTGCAAAGCACGTTCACCAGCATGACCGATCTCGGCGCGGAAATTTTCCCATGGCTGCCCGTGCGGCTGATTTCAACCATCAAGTACAACACCCGGGCCAAATTGCCGAAATTGCGCCTGCCAGTGCTGATCTTCCACAGCCGCCGGGACGATTTGATTCCTTTCCACCACGCGGAAGAAAATTTCGCCGCCGCCAACGAACCGAAATTCCTGCGTGAGACTAGCGGCGGGCACAATGATCCCCTGGGGTCAAGCCGCCCCGTCATGGAGGCTGCGATCAAGGAATTTGTGCAAATTGTCAAACATAACGAAGCTAATTCCCCTCCCGGCCGGGAGGGTGGCAGTCCCGTCGTGCCAAAAAAGACTGGCGCGGGCGCGGGGCTTCTCTAACATCGGGCCGTGCGCCGGTCGCGGCGCGTTGAAATGAAAGCAAAAATTATCGTCACACCAAAAAAGGCCGTCCTCGACCCGCAGGGCAAGACGGTCCAAAACGCTCTCGAACAAATGGGCTACAAAGGCATCGGCGCGGTCCACGTCGGCAAATACCTTGAAATTGAATTGCCCGGTTCCGACGCCGAAGTCTGGCGCAAACAGGTCGATGACGCTTGCCACAAGATTCTCAGCAATCCTGTCATCGAAGACTACCGCTTCGTCATTGAGTGATATGAATTTCGCTGTCCTTCAATTTCCCGCCTCCAATTGCGACCAGGACGCGCTCCACGTCATTCAGAACGTGCTGGGGCAATCGGCCCGATTCATCTGGCACAAGGAGAATTCACTCGCGGGCATGGACGCCGTTATTATTCCCGGCGGGTTCAGCTATGGCGACTATTTGCGGACCGGGGCAATTGCGCGGTTCAGCCCGATCATGCAGGCTGTTCGGGAATTTGCGGCCAAAGGCGGCCCCGTGCTCGGCATCTGCAACGGCTTCCAAATCCTTTGCGAAGCCGGATTGCTTCCTGGCGCTCTAATTCGGAATCGTTCCCTGCAGTTTCGTTGCGAGCACGTTTTTCTTAAAACCGTCACCCAACAATCGCCGTTCACGAATAAAATTCCGACCGACAAAATTTTGCGCCTGGCCATTGCTCACGGCGAGGGTTGCTACTTTGCTGACGAGGCCACGCTCATGCAATTGGAAAAGGAGAACCGCATTCTCTGGCAATATGCCGATGCGCAAGGACAGCTCACTGACAACAGTAATCCCAACGGTTCGTTGCGAAATATTGCCGGCATTTGCAATGAGACACGAAACGTCGCGGGACTGATGCCTCACCCGGAACGAGCCAGCGAAATGGTATTGGGTTCGGCGGATGGCCGGTTGATTTTCGAAAGTTGGATCCATTGGCTGGAGAGTCGAGTGGCTCAGGCGGCTTGAGAAACGATTCCATGAGCGATCCAGCCATCACGCCCGATCTTGTCAGCCAGCATAATCTCACCCCGGAAGAGTTTGCTAAAATCAAGGGCATTCTCGGCCGTGAGCCAAGCTATACTGAATTGGGCATTTTTTCGGTGATGTGGAGCGAGCATTGTTCCTACAAAAACACCCGCCCGCTCCTCAAAACTTTCCCGACCAAATCGCCTCGCATCCTTGTTGGCGCAGGCGAGGAAAATGCCGGGATCATTGATATCGGCGATGGGTTGGCCATCGCGTTTAAAATCGAGTCGCACAATCATCCCAGCGCGGTCGAACCGTTTCAGGGCGCAGCCACCGGCGTCGGCGGAATTATACGTGACATCTTCACGATGGGTGCCCGGCCTGTATGCGCGCTCAACTCTTTGCGCTTCGGTCCCATTGCAGGCAGCGAAAACTCGGCGAACAATCGCCGGCTCTTTGGCGGCGTGGTCAGCGGCATTGGACACTATGGAAATTGTTTCGGCATCCCCACCATTGCCGGAGAAGTCTATTTTGATCCGAGCTACGAGGGTAATCCGCTCGTGAACGCTTTTTGTCTCGGCGTTTTGCGCCATGAACAAATCGCTCGTGGCGCGGCCAAGGGCACGGGCAACCCGGTCTTTTACGTTGGCCCGGCCACTGGGCGCGACGGGCTGGCAGGCGCTGCCTTCGCCTCTCGCGATTTAACCGAGGAATCGGCCGGACAGCAGCGCGGCGCGGTGCAAGTTGGCGACCCATTCATGGAAAAGCTGGTCTGCGAGGCCTGCCTGGAATTGCTCGCAACCGGCGCGGTCGCGGGCATCCAGGACATGGGCGCCGCGGGGCTTACTTGCTCGACTTGTGAAACCGCCGCCCGCGCTGGAACTGGCATCGAAATCGAGCTTGCGCTGGTGCCGCAACGCGCTCCCGGCATGACCCCCTACGAAATCATGCTCAGCGAATCGCAGGAGCGCATGCTTATCATCGTCCAGGCCGGACGCGAAGAAGAAGTCAAACGGATTTTTGACAAATGGGATTTGCCTTGGGCGCGCATCGGCCAGGTGACGGAGACCGGGCAAATGGTCGTCAAACATAATGGCGTGATCGTGGCAGACATTCCGGCCAGAAAGCTTGCGGATGAAGCGCCAATCTATCACCCGGAATCGAGGGAGCCTGCCTATCTGAAGTCCGTGCGCGAATTCTCACTTTCTTCCGTCCCCGTTTCGGCCGATCCAGCCGCCGATTTAAAGAAACTGCTGGCTTGGCCGGTCATCGCCTCAAAGAACTGGGTCTATCGCCAATACGACCACACGGTGCGCGATGGTTCGGTGGTCTGTCCGGGTTCCGACGCCGCGGTCATTCGGATCAAGGGCGATTCGCTGCCGGCTGGGTCGGCCAATGGCGCAGTTGCTGAAAAATTCATCGCGCTCACGGTGGATTGCAATGCAGCCTACGTTTATCTGGACCCTTACGAAGGGGCCAAGATTGCCGTGGCCGAAGCGGCGCGCAATCTTGCTTGCTCGGGTGCCGTCCCGCTCGGGACAACGGACAATTTAAATTTTGGCAATCCGCACAACCCTGAATTATTCTGGCAATTGAAGGAATCCGTTCGCGGGCTGGCCGAGGCGTGCCGATTTTTCAATGCTCCCGTGACCGGCGGCAATTGCAGTCTCTACAATCAAAGCCCCAATGGCCCCATCGATCCGACTCCCACGGTAGCGATGGTGGGATTGATTGGAAATCCGGCTCATATCACCACGCAATGGTTCAAGGACGAGGGTGACGCCATCATTTTGCTGGGTGAGCCGATGGATGGGCAGGACTCCATGCGTGGCTTGGGTGGTTCGGCGTGGTTACAGTGCTTGCACGGACTGAAAACAGGCGCGCCGCCACGTTGCGATTTGGAAAAGGAACGGCAATTGCACAGCACTCTGCGCGGTTTCATCGAATGCGGGCTGATCAAAAGCGCGCACGATTGCAGCGAAGGTGGACTCGCCGTGACGCTGGCGGAGAGTTGCATCTCGCAACAGCTTGCGCGTGAAACACCACGTTTGCTCGGGGCCAGGATTGACCTGTCGTTTGCCATTTCTGAATCCATGCGCCTGGATGCGTTGTTGTTTGGTGAGAGCCAAAGCAGAGTTGTTGTGTCTGCCGCGCCTGGGGATGTTGTGAAAATTGTCGAGCGCGCTAAAATCCTGGGTGCAAAGGCTGCCCAAATTGGCGTTGTCGGCGGGAGCGAACTCACCATCAAAGCCGGCGCGTGGGAAGGCAAGTGGCCGCTGGCGGAGCTGCACGATTTGTGGTGGAACGCAATTGCCCGCGCCATGTCTCCATAGCCATTTCTCGATTCCCTGTTGTTTCAGTGCAACAGTGGCGGTAATGTAATGGCACATGGCCTTAGTGCGCATACTTGTGGACGGCTACAGCCTCCTGCATCACTGGCCGGAGCTGGCGCCGGGCAAGCCGCGTTATTCAATGGAGGCGCGAGATGAATTGATTCGCATTCTCACGCTTTATCGCGACGCCACCAACACACCCATCACCATTGTCTTCGATGGCGCGGGCAAAACGCATGACACAGCCTTTCCTTCCACCCCGGATTTGGAAATTCTTTATTCACGCGAGGGCAAGACCGCGGACCAGGTTATTGAGCGCGTGGCCGTGCGCATGCGCGAATTTGGCGAAGTACTGGCCGTGACGGACGATTACGCGGAGCGGGACACCGTTTTTTTCAACGGAGGCCTAGCGTCGAGTTGTTCGAATTTTATCGCCGCCGTCGAGCAAGCTTTGGGAGAACAAGAACGCGATATCGCGAAGCACAACCGCCGCCAAAAAGCGGCTTTTAAAGCACCCTCATGAACAATCATCTTTCATTCCGCCATTTTTTCAATTCCATCCCGCTCTGGATTCTGCCAGTTATGCTTCTGCCGATGACGCCGGGCCGCGCGGAAGATCAGCCGCCGGAACGGCGCATGGAGAATCGGTTTCTCTTTGTCATTGACACGGCCTCGGCCATGAAGAGCCGCAAGCAAGGCGTCGCGGAAGCGGTCAATGGATTGCTTGAATCGGGCATGAAAGGCGAGGTGCGCAAAGGAGATACTATCGGCTTGTGGACTTATAGCGATCGCCTCGATGCGGATTTTCCGATGGAAGTCTGGTCGGACGAAAAGAGGGAGAGCATCCTGAAGGAAGTGCGCGAACATGTGGACCATTTGCGTTACGAGAAGCACGCCCATTTGGAGAAGGCGATGCCCTCGATCGCGGAGGTGGTGAAGAGTTCGGAAAGACTGACGATTATCTTTATTTTTGACGGAAGCGATTTGATCAAGGGCACTTCCTTCGACAAGGACATCAACGATCTGCACAAGCGTTACGGCCGGGAATTTCGCAACGCCTCCGAACCGTTTGTCACCATTCTCTCTGCGCGCAAAGGATTTTTCTTCGATTACACGATCAATTATCCCAGCACGGTGATGATTCCTCATACGGCAGATCCTTTGCCGCCACCCGAAACCAATGCGCCGCCGGCTTTGGCAGTCACTCCGCCGCCTACCGAGCCGGTTCCCGAGATACGGAAAATAACCGCCCCAATCGTTTTGTCAGGATCCGATTTCGCCCATAAAGCAAGCACAACACCGAACAGCCCGGATTCGACAACGGTTGTGGTGCCGTCACCGGCGCCGCCTCTCGCTGCCGCTACGAATGTTGCGCCTCCTCCCGGAGCCATGCCCATGGCAGTTCAGCAAGCTAGCCAAACAAATGCCGCGGCCCTGGAACCACAACCGACAGCATCCCCTGCTTCAACGACTCCAATCGCAACTTCGCCGCCGCCGGTAACTTCAAACCCTGCAGTCGCCGCAATTCCAGCGCCGTCATCGTCCACGGCGGTATTGACGAAACCGACAAAGCCTGCCGTAGTTGAGCCTGCGCCATCCGCTATGGCGGTCATGACTAACACTGCCGCTCCGACGGCGCCGCCTAAAGCAGCGGCCCCGGCCAATCCCGCCTTGGTCGCGGCTACGACCGGCGAGCTGACAGCCATGTTTGTCATGGCAATTTCACTATTGACGATTGCGGTAGTGCTGGTGGTGTTCCTCGTGAAGCGCTGGCGCGGAGGCCCGCAGCCGAGCCTGATCTCGCAATCCATCGACCGCTCGCGGTGAGCTTCGTCTAACCGCGCTTGGCGTTCATGTCTTTGCCCAAACCGACATCGCTGATTCGGCCCCTGGTCCGCCGGTTGCATCCGTACGTGCCGGGTGAGCAGCCCAAAATCCGCGGGCTCGTTAAGCTCAACACAAACGAGAATCCTTATCCGCCGTCCCCCAAAGTTCTGGCGGCGATCAAGGCTGTCGTGGATGACCGGTTGCGGCTTTATCCCAATCCAACCGCCGATGTCCTCCGTGACAAGCTGGCAAAATTCCACGGATGCGCACCCGATCAATTGATCGTCGGCAATGGTTCCGATGAATTGCTCGCCCTGGCCACGCGGGCCTTTGTCGAACCTGGACAAATGGTCCAGTTCTTCACGCCAAGCTATTCCCTGTATCCTGTGCTGGCGGACATTCATGGAGCGCGGCGCAACCCGGTTCCATTGGCGGCGGCTTTCGCGCTGCCTTCGGTTTCCGAGCTGCGAAAAAGGGGCGCGTGGAAATTTCGGGCTGACCTGACTTTCATCACAAGTCCCAATGCCCCAAGCGGTCGCGGTTATAGCACGCGGGAGTTGAGAGACCTTTGTCGCGCGCACAAGGGCGTGGTTGTTCTCGACGAAGCCTATGTGGATTTGGCGAAGGAAAACGCCTTTTCCCTCGCGCTGGAATTTCCGCACGTTCTCGTCGCGCGGACATTTTCCAAAGCTTACTCGCTCTGCTTTTTGCGGGTCGGATACATGGCGGGAAGTGCCACTTTGATCGCCGCATTGCAAAAAATCAGGGACAGCTACAACGTCAATGGCCTCGGCCAGGTTGCGGCGGTGGCGACTCTCGAGGCTTTGCCTTACTATCGGCGGAATTTCAAACGGATCATTGCCACCCGCGAACGACTTTCGGACGAACTGAGGAGGTTGGGATTCGATGTCCTGCCCAGTCAATCGAATTTTATCTTCGTCCGTCCGCCGAAATTCCCCGCGGCGGATTGGCTGCGGAAATTGCGCGAGCATCGTGTTCTGGTGCGCTGGTTCAGTGCGCCGGAAACGGCCGCCTTCCTGCGCATTACCATCGGCGCCGATGGCGAAGTGGACGATCTGTTGCGGGCATCGCGAAAAATTCTATTGCGCTGAATCAGGGTCTTTGCAGCCAAAGAATTTTCGCTCGCGAATCATCTGCGCGACTTGCGGGGGAACCATCGCCTCCCATGTGCTGTCGCCGCAGCGTATTTTTTGCAATACGTCGCGCGAGAAGACAGGCAGCGCTTTTTCATCGTAATCCCGCAAGCCCTCAATATAGCGGTTTTCCACGAGGTAGGCATGAAGATGGCGCAAGTTCGGCGCGACGCGTAGATTGGCCGCGCTGATGAGCGAACCGGTTTTCGCTTCCAGCAGGGGATAAACGTAGAGCTTCAAATCATTTTTGAACATCCGCCCGAAGGATTCCAAAATGCCGCCACTCAGATCGGTGTAATACTTCTCATCGAAAAGCTCTTTGAGAGTGGGCACACCCATGGCCACGCCGATCATTTTCTTTGTATAGCGGAAAAAATAGGCAGCCAGACGATGGTATTCCCCGAAATTGGAGATCAGCACCGTCTTGCCAAGCGCGCCCAGAATATCCACCCGATCCAAAAAGTCCTGGTGATCAATTTTGTCGCCATCGGTGAGGTTCTTCAGCGTCATTTCCATGAGCGTAAGGACTTCTGCCCCCTGCACATTGGGTTCCTGCACGAAGATGGCCTGCGCGCAACGGAGCATATCCAGGGTCACCTTGGTCACCGGTCTAAAACTGCCGCGCTCGACAAGGATGCATTTCTTGTAAAAAGCGTCGGCTGGTTGGATGACTTCTCCGCTGGCAGTGAATAAGGCCGCGTTCGTCAAGCCATTCTGGACCAATTTCAACGCCATGAGCCGATTGTCCAACTGCGCAAAAGCCGGGCCGGAAAACTGGATCATGTCCACTTCGATTCGGTCCGCGCCGACGTTATCCACCAGCGAAATAATCAAAGCGGTTGGATCGCCGTGAAGGTAGATGCCGCCATGAACCAGATTGACACCGACAATCCCCAGCGCTTCCTGTTCGGCCAGATTCTCTTTGTCCCACAGCCGGACATGCACGACGATTTGGGATGGCTCCTTGTCCGCCTCGGTTTGGAAGCGAAGCCCCAACCAGCCATGAGCATCATCCTGGCGCATATAACTGCGCGCCACCACCGTGTCGGCAAAAACAAAAAAACGAGTTGTAGCGCCGCGCTTCTGGTGAAGACGTTCCAAAAGCAGGCCGTACTCGTGGTCCAGCATCGTCTCCAGGCGTTGCCGGCTGACATAGCGCTCGGCGCGACCATAAATGGCATCGCTGATGGTCATATCGTAGGCCGAAATTGTTTTAGCGATGGTGCCGGCGGCGCCCCCGACGCGGAAGAACCATCGGGCGACCTCCTGCCCGGCGCCGATTTCGGCAAAGGTCCCGTATTTGCCAGGGTCCAAGTTGATCTGCAGCGCCTTTTGATGCGTGCTTATAATTTCGCGTTCCATGGAATGAAAATTGGTTCTGACCGAATCAAATTCAGGTATGATTTTGAGCTAATTTCCAGTTCTTGCAAGCCTCTTTGAGAGAAGAGAAAGTTCGCAACGGTCGTCAAATTTATCTTCTGAATGAGCTGCTTCCGGTATAACTCTTACCGGTGAGTATAAGTTTTCCAGACTATCGAGGGCCCTTCTCCACGACCCGGCGCGAATTCATCCTGAGTTCGGCTGTAGCACTAGGCGCAGTCTCACTCCCTCTGTCTGCGCGGGCCGACGCGCTATCGAAGGCCGCCACATCTTTGCGGATTCTCATTCTGGGTGGAACTGGCTTTCTCGGACCTGCTTGCACGGAGGCTGGCCTTGCCCGCGGGCATAAAATCACCCATTTCAACAGTGGCCGCACGGAAGAACGGCGCCACGCGGCTGGCCGGCCGTCGGCTGTCCCGGAGGGAGTTGAAACCCTCTATGGCAATCGGGACCCCAATAAGACGGCTGCGGACCGGAAGAAGGAGGGGCAGGCTGACGCTCCCATCGACCCGGCCAGCCCCAAGGGACTTTCGCAGCTCGTTGGCCGCAAATGGGATGCTGTTATTGACACAAGCGGCTATTTTCCACGCATGGTAAAAGCCTCCGCGGAATTGCTCGCGCCCAACGTTGAACAGTACCTCTTCATTTCCTCCATCTCGGCCTATAAGGATTTCAGCGCGCCGAATTTCGATGAAACGGCCGCCGTTGCCAACTTGACCGATCCAAACACGGAAGAGATGGGAAAAGATTTCGTAAACTACGGAGGCGGCAAGGCGCTTTGCGAGAAGGCTGCGGAACAAGCCATGCCGGGGCGTGTCACGAATTTGCGGCCAGGCTTCATGGTCGGTCCGCGCGATACTTCGGGCCGATTTCTGTATTGGCCAGTCCGGGCCTCGCTCGGAGGCACGATGATCGTCCCGGGCGCTCCCAGCGACCCGATTCAGTTCATCGATGTGCGCGACGTCGCTGACTGGATCGTCCATTGCCTCGAACAAAAAATCTTTGGAATCTACAATGTCACTGGTCCGGCGAAACCGCTTTCGATGGAGCAAATGGTCTCCGACGTGCGAACGGGAACGGGTTCGCAAGTGGAGTTTGTGTGGATCGACAGTGATTTTCTCCAGGGTCATGGGATAAAAGAGGGGCAATTCCCGCTTCATGACGACCCGACCGGTGATCAAGCCGGATTGCATCGTTGCAATTGTTCGCGGGCTTTGGCGCGAGGGCTTGTTTTCCGTCCACTGCCAGAGACAGCGCGCGCGACCTTGGAATGGTACCGATCCCTTCCGGCGACGCTTCAGGCCGGTGTAGCGCCGCAGTTTGCCCAACACGCCGGCGAAAACCCCTGGCTCCAAACCGAGAAAGAGTTGCTTACAACCTGGAATCAACGGAGCAAAAAATAGAATATGTTTCATTCGAGTGACTGTTTCCGTTCGCTCCCTTGAGGCGGCAGGCTACATGCTCGGCGACGACCTAGTGAACGATCAGGCTCGCGAGCATTTTCGCAACGGACTGTTCTCCGCCTTTGGACAAGCGCAGTCGGTCGTCCGTGATGGCTGGCATCTGGTCTGCATCTAAACGCGTTCGTTGATTGGGTTGGCGTGAATGATCAAAATCTCCAGGTTATTTTTCCGTAAATGCTGCGTGGGATCTCTATGTGTGCGCCTGTGGTGAAACTCGAAAACTCAAAGTGCCCGCCGTCGGTCAAATTTTGCGCAAAGACCCCGATTTCCCACGATTTGCTTACCCGCCAGTTCAAGCCGATATCCAACCTGAAATACGAAGGGGCAGGTTGGTTTGGGAGACGGTCCACGAAATAGAGGGCGCTGCTGAAGTCGATGTTATGGGCAAGATCAAGATAGGAGCGGATTTGGAACTGATTTTGCGGACTATCCCCGGCCGTGGAATCATCCGGCGCCAGGCTCATGTGCAGCCAGGAATAACTCGCCATCAGTCGCCAGTAATCAACAGGCCTCCATTGCGCTGATAATTCTGCGCCATAAGTGTCTCCCGACGCTCCATTTTCCACAATTTCAGGCAGCACCAGGTGCGGAATCGGCTCGGCTGCAAAATAGATCGTGCCCATTTGGTAGGTCGCCAGGCTTTGATAAACATTGTAATAGGTGGCCAGATCAAACGACAAACTGGGGGCCGGCACTAATCGATATCCCAATTCATAAGAGAGTTCCTGTTCCGGGCGGAAATTGGCATTGCCAACAACGCTGACCAGGACCGGTCCGTGGGCCGATGGAAAGGCTGCCTCGCTGTAAGCCGCCGCCTCATTCAGTAGTGAAGGAGTGGTGACCGCGCGTGAAATCGCCATCCAGGCCGTTTGGGTGTCGGACGGGGTCCAGAGGAGGCGCCCACTGGGTTGGAGCTCAAATCCGGAATAAGTATTGTGGTCAAATTTCGTGCCAAGAGTCACATGAAAGCGGTCTTGGACGACAGTCACATCATCCTGCGCAAACAAGTTGTAGATCGCTGTGTAATTCCTCTCCGGGTTGGCGGCGATGACAAAGGTCGCTGGACTAAAGTTCTCAGAATCGCGGAACCCAGCGCCCCAGACGATATTCTGGCGCTCGCCCAAAGCAAAGCGATGCTGCAAGTCAACATCAAAGGCGTCCACCGTGCTCGACACCCCGTAATCCGTCTCCACGGAATGGTCGTAATATACCTGCAACGTCAACTGCGAACTCGATGTGAAGTCATGGGTCCAACGACCCACCAGGTTGCCATCGCTCTTTGGATTCACCTCCGAAGTGTTGGTCACATAGGGCGGCGTTAGCACCGTTGTTTCCGACGTCCCGCCAATGCTGGCAGCCAGATAGTCACCCTGCAGCGTGAAGCGGTCATTAGGGTTGGGTTCCCAATCAAAACGCGCGCCCCCGTGCAAGGCATCCCAGCCGTCCGGCATCCGGTTTCCCGTAGTATTGACAAATCCATCCTCGCTTTCGTACTTCATGTAAACCCGATAAAATAGATTGCTGCTCAATTGGCCTCCATAGCGCAGGCTGGTAATGGATTGCTCATCGGTACCGAAGCTGGTGGAAACGAGCGCGCCCTGAGTTTCCTTGGCGCTCTTGGTAATGATATTGATGACACCGTTGACCGCATTGTCACCCCATAGAGCCGCGCCCGGACCGCGAACAACTTCGATCCGATCCAAATCCTCCATGACCAAATCCTGAATTTCCCAGACGACACCGGAAAAGGCCGGGGTATAAACTGACCGACCGTCAATCAGGACAAGCAATTTGTCGGCAAATTGATCATTAAAACCGCGAGCACTCACGGCCCACTGGCTGGCATTGATTTGGGCCACTTCCATTCCCGGAACCATGCGCAGCGCGTCGGGAATACTGGTGAAACCATTGCGCCGGATGTCGTCCTGAGTAATGACGGAGATGGCGGCAGGTGAAGTGAACGCGTCGGTTTCGCTCTTCGAAACAGAAATGACCTGCACATTCACTAACTGCTCCAAGGTCAAGCCCTCCAGCGCGTCGGCGGACTTCGGTGGTTGATTGGTGTCTGCGGCGTCCGCGAAGGCCGTCATCCATACCAGGATTGCCACAGCGCCCGACGAAATCCATTTCCTAATTGATGGTGGCTGGACCATGTAAGTATATTTGGTCTTTCCGGTTCCAAAAAGGTGTCCTTACCTTTTCAAATGAAAAAAATAAGCCACCGGACTCCATGGGCGCTATTCGTTGTTCTTCCCAGTCCCTTAAATCAGACATTGTGAACCCGACTCAATTGCCGGCTATCGTCATCCCATCAAACTGAATTCACCACAGAGGCTGAAGAGCGAGCGCAGCGAGCAGTGACTCGGAGCAAATTCCTCTTGATATTCAGAGGGAACGCCCGCATTCTCCCCGTATCTGAATCGGCGACGCAGTCCAATTCCAACAGGGAATGGCAGGTTTAACGAAATGTACAATTGAGCCGTTGTTATGGAAGAGCAGAGCCAGGCACAAAGCGGAAATTCCCTCAGCAATTCCAAGGCTCAGTTGTCGGATGCCTCGCAATCCAATCCATCTATTTCCGGTATTTGGAAATATGCCCAAGACTTGGGGATCAAGCCCTCCCTTCTGCTTTTGGCGAGGCGTTATGTGCATTTCGGGATTGTAGGAGCGAGCGGAATCGTGGTGGACATGACGGCGCTCTTTATCCTGGCTGACCCGCGAATGCTTCACCTCAACCTGTCCCTGAGCAAGGCGTGGGCCGCGGAGATTGCGATCATCAGCAATTTTATGGGCAATGAATTCTGGACTTTCCGCGATCGCGCCATGACTGATCCAAGTTGGATTGGGCGAATGTTTCGTTTCGGAAAATTTAACTTAATTTGCTTGGCCGGCATCGCATTGAGCGTCCTGCTTCTGACCCTTCAGACCCGCTTTCTTGACATCAACATGTATGCCGGCAATTTGATCGCGATCCTTATCGTCAGTCTTTGGAATTTCGGCATGAACCAGAGGTTCGGCTGGAAGAAAGCAGGAGCGTAGATGCTTTTCCCTGTATTCTGATATGGTTGCGCCCATGGAAATCACCAAGGCGCGTCTGATAAGCAACGGTGAGCTTGCAAAGCATTACCGCGTTTTTCTAGCTTTGCTGGCGTATAAGGTCATTTATTTACTGGCAATCTCCGCCGCGATTTCAATTTGGCCCAAAGATGCGCACGCGAACATTTTCCATTCCGACCGCCAAGTCGTAACACCGGACGGCTATCTTACTTTCGACAGTCACTTCGCCAGTTGGGATGCCGAGCATTATCTATTTATCGCCGCGCATGGCTACGAAGCCGGCGCCGGGCGGTGTGCATTTTATCCGCTGTTTCCAATGATGATTCGGTATTTCTCAATCGTCACGTTCGGGAGCCAATTGTTGGCGGGAATGATTCTGTCCAATCTGTTTTCTTTGGTAGGATGGTTCATCTTTTTCATGTTGGTTTGCCGGCGTTTCGGAGAATCCACCGCGAAGCTGGCCGTGATTTTGCTCATGACTTTCCCTGGGGCCTTGTTTTTCCAATTTATTTATACTGAGTCATTGTTCTTCCTGTTGCTGATGTTGCTGCTCCTTGGGTTGCAGGAGAACTGGTTTTGGCTGGCATTAGCCGCTGGTTTCTTGCTGCCATTGGCCCGAGCCGTGGGCCTTTTCTGTGTCTTTCCACTTCTTTGGCATGTCATGACTCATTCCGCCCCAGGCTGCTGCGCATCCTGGGAGGAGAAACTTCCGTGGGGCAAACAAAAAAGCATGGTAGTCGAGCAGACGCAAGCATCGGCTAGTCGGATGGGCGCAATTTCAACGAATCAATTTCGCGGCGGAAATGGCTGGCTGTTGTTGGCGCCAATTTGTGGATGGGCCGTTTATTTGTTGCTGATGAAACACTGGACCGGTAATGCGTTTGAAGGCTTCGAAGCTCAGAAACAATTTGGCGTGCAATCCATCGGGAATCTGTTCGATCTCACCCATTTCCTATCGACCTTGGCTACGCCAACCAGTTTTGATGAGATTCGCGGATCCAGCGTTGACAGGTGCTCGTTCATGCTCTTGATGTACAGCCTTCCGATTATCTGGCGTTTGGACAAAGGCTGGTTCTTATGGTCTTTGTTCCTTGGCATTGTGCCGGCCATGACCGGAATGTTTGTGTCCTACACGCGGTTCGCCGCGGTGGTATTTCCTCTCTTCATAGCCTTGGCCGTGTTCTTAAATATGCCAGGCTTGTTATTTCGATCCTTGCGCGTTGTCATTATAGCAACTTTTTTTATACTCCAAATGATTTTGGTCTGGCGTTTTGTGAATTACCGATGGGCTGGATAACTCATTTTATTTGAAAACTTTCATCGAGCGAATCATGCGCTTTATGGGACGCCACCGTTTAATCGTTGGCTGCGGGATCATTGTGGTTAGCGGGCTTTTTTGGCTTCCTCACCTGGCCGGCGCGTGGATGCAGACAGGTGGCGAGCCTTTCCAGGGTGTGGCCAATGATTTTATGGATGGCAAGCTGCCATATCGAGACCGCCTATTGGAGTATCCGCCTTATTCAATTCCCATCTTCCTTCTGCCGCGATTGCTTTTTGGAAAGGACAACTACCTCGGCGGATTCACCCTGCTTGTGTTCCTGGCCGATTGCGTAGTGAAAGTGCTGCTGCTGCATTTTGGTTTGCGCGCCTCAAAGACAGCCCGGGCCCTGCTGCCGGTTTTGGCTTATTCAGTCGGAACTCCATTCCTGCAAGACTTCTTCCTCTTGCGATATGACATCTGGCCAGCGTTGATATGCCTTCTCGCCATTTGGCTTGCGTGTTCCAATCGCCATTTTCTTTGCGGATTGGCGATTGCGGCCGGCATAGGGGTGAAAGTCTATCCGGTCGTATTGGTGGCGCCGTTATTTGTTCTGGCGCTGCGGCAAACGAAAGCGACGAGGTTCGCCGCGGGATTGGCGGCAGGACTTTTTCCCATTGCGATTTTAAGCTTTGTTCTGCCGTGGTGGCGATTTGCCCAATTCCAGGGCGCGCGCGGCCTTCAAGTCGAGTCCCTCTACGCTGCGCTACTCTGGACGGCGGAACAACTGGGATTGGCCCAGGTAACCTGGGAATGGGATACATCGTGGTTCGAGGTGCATGGTCCGTTGGCCGCGGCGGTTCTACCCTGCGCGCAAGTCGTATTTCTGGCGACTGCCGGAACATCCGCTATTTTGGCCGGTTTGGCAGCGGCGCGCTGCGAGAATGTGACGACAGCCCGCGTCGCCCGTTTATTGCTTATGCCGTTGCTGGGCTTTGTAGTCTTTAACCTTGTCTTCAGTCCGCAATTCATGATCTGGCTTCTCTCGATTGCCGCCCTTGGGGCAGTCGAAGAAAACCCCTGGCCCATGTTGGCGGTTTTATTGGCCACACTGCTGACTCCCATCTTTTATCCTTGCCCGGAATACAATCGAGGCTTGAACTTTTACGAAACCATGGCCCTTCTTTATCGGAATTTGTTATTGCTATATGTGTTTGTATGGCTGATTCGTGACTTGCTGCGGCCAGGAGCTTCGCAGACATTTTGCCTGGAAGGTCCGATGCAGCAAACCATGCCAACTGATGAATCGTCCCTTGGATAACGGGAAGAATCAGCGGATTATTTGCATATCGGGAAGAGGCGATGCTCCTCGCAACAGTGCTGCTTCATGAAATTTAATCCTGCGAATGGATGGCGGCTTTGTGGCTATCTGTTTGTGTTCAAGGCTGTATATATTGGCCTTCTCTCAGCGATTCTGCTCTTGTGGCTTGGGTCCGAAAAAACCACAGCATCGCATCCTTATTGGCCGAATTGGGCGCCTGACCGCGGTCAGCCAGTTCAAGCCCATTTTGCTTCGACCGACGGTAACTATTACCTGAATTTGAGCGAAAAGGGTTACCAATCAGGACTGAGCGACTGCGCCTTTTATCCATTGTATCCATTACTTATCCGCTGGGTATCGAGTGGCACACGATTGAACGACCTCTTGATAGGGATGGTGTTGTCGAATTTATTTTCCCTTGCGGCCTTCTTGCTGTTTTTCTGGAAGGTTGCCCGACATTACGGCGAAGCGGTAGCAACGCTATCGCTAGTCCTTTTGCTAGCATTTCCGGGTTCGTTATTCTTCCAATTTATTTACACCGAATCCCTATTTTTCCTTCTGTTGATGCTGTTTTGCATAGGCCTGGAGCAGGATTGCTTCGCGTTGGCGCTGGCGACGGCTTTCCTGCTGCCGCTGACCCGAGCCGTGGGCATTTTTTGTATATTCCCGCTTCTGTGGCGCCTGTTCTTCAGGTCACCGCCGGTCTGGTGGGAGAAGTTGGCCGGACGGCCGGAGTGGACTGGAAAAATCGCCCGTTTTCTAGCGCCACGCCCGGCCGATTCACCCCTATCGAAGCCCCCTGGTTGGGGCGGAATGCGCTCTCTTGTTTTGGTTTTGAGTCCGCTTCTGGGTTGGGCCGCTTATTTTATGCTCATGTGGAAATGGACAGGCAATCCTTTCGAAGGAATCGAGGCCCAGAAAAAATTTGGCGTGCAATCCATTCATAATCTTTTCGACCCAATTCGCTTTGTGAAATTGTTGTTCAATCCGACGGATTGGCACGCGTTTAGGGGGTCGTTGCTGGACCGTTGCGTTTTCGTTCTGTTGATCAACTGCTTGCCATTAATCTGGAAGCTGGACAAGGGCTGGGGCATCTGGGCGTTTTTCCTGGGAGTAGTGCCGGCAGTAAGCGGCGGATTTACGTCCTTCACACGGTTTGCCTCGGTGGTTTTTCCGCTTTTTATCGCGCTTGGAGTGTTGTTGAGCAAACCGAAATGGCGCTGGCTGCGCTGGCTGACATTGATAGTGTTCGCGACATTGCATTTGATTTTGGTTTGGCGATTTGTCAACTTCAGGTGGGCAGGATGATGAACGGTCATTTTGTCCGGCCAACTCAATAGGATGAATTCTGTCGATCGAATCCCCCTCGAGAAATGGATTCCGACCTTCCTGGCGATGGTCGATTGGGCTGGGCGGCACAGATTTGCCACGGCTTATTTGCTCATAGTGGTAAGTTGGTGGCCTCTCTTTGGCTCCCTTGAAGGTTACTACAAGCAAGGCGACGTCGACCTATATGAACAAGATGCCGATGCCCTTCTCCGTGGGCAGGTGCCCTACCGCGATACCGTGGTGGAATATCCTCCCTACGCCGTTCCCATTTTTCTGCTTCCGCGGGCGTTCGGGGCCGACAATTATCTTGATGGATTCAGGTTGCTGGCCGCCTTGTGCGACATGCTGATCAGAGGGGGATTATTTTGGGTTGGGATACGTTATGGTAAATCGTTGCGGGCCCTGCTGCCGCTCATCTGCTACTGCGCAGGGGTGCCTTTTCTGCGGTTCTTTTTCTTCCAGAGATTCGATTTGTGGCCGGCCTTGATATGTTTTGCGGCCTTCTTGCTGTTCTATGCGGGCAAAGCAGGGTGGTCGGGTTTGGCGATTGCCATTGGAATAGGGGTCAAGGTGTATCCCGCCGTCTTTGTGCCGCCTCTGTTTATTTTGGCATTACGTCGAGGCAAGGCGAAGCAGTTTTCGACCGGTCTGATGGCCGGACTGGCGCCAATACTCTTGCTCAGTTTTGCCCTTCCTTGGTGGCGTTTTGCCCAATTCCAGGGAGATCGCGGACTCCAATGCGAATCACTCTTTGCCTCGTTAATCTGGGCCGCGGGGCACCTTGGATTAACGGATGCCACCTGGGTATCAGTAAAAAGATGGACCGAAGTGCATGGACCGATGGCGTCAGCCCTTTTGCCATGGGCGCGGGCGATATTCGTAGTGACGGTTCTTACCTCAGTGACGATTGCTTCCCTGGCCGCGACGCGGTATCGACGGCCGCCCCCCATAGGAAGGTTGGCGCGGCTGCTTCTCGTGCCGTTACTTGCATTTGTGGCCTTTAACACCATCCTCAGCCCGCAATTCATGATCTGGCTTCTGCCTCTCGCGGCCTTGGCAACTTTGAGTGGCAGCACTTGGCCTCCGTTGGCGATCTCGCTGGCGACGGTTTTGACGCCGGTTATTTTTCCATCTTTCGGCTGGGATTACGGCCAGGGATTGAATCTGTTTGAAACGGTTATTTTGGTCTCGCGCAACCTTATTCTGGCGGCAGCCTGGTGGGTGCTTATCAAGGAATTATGGCAGATATGGCGGCAAGGACAACCGGCGGAAGCTCAGAGCCTTGTGCCCGTTCCTTAGAACCAATCGTTTATCGAAAATCGTAAACCCCTTCGGCACAGTCGGATAGCTGTGCAGACATTTCGAGGTTCATGACGGCCGGCTAACTGAGACCGGTTCTTGATTGCCGCTCCTTCGCTGAAAACGGGGAACTTGTCGTCCGAGAATTAAGCGTGGCTTTTATTGAAGCATTTTGTCCGGTTGGAGAGGAATCGCAAAAATTATCACCGCAAAAACTCGCGAATGGAAAAAAAGAATTAGTTCCAAAAGATCTCATATTGCCGACAATTAGCAGGTACTATATTTCGGATTGTTGTCGATTCCCCTTGACTCGTCATCCAATGCGCTTTAAACAAGAGGCACCGAGTGATGACTAGTACTAACCACGACCAAACTCGCCATCAATCAATGCTCGCTGGGTTGAAACGGCACGTATCTGTCCTCGCATCATTTGTCTGCCTTCTTTCACTGGCCAACCTTAAGGCTCAACAGAAAGCCGGTGAACAAAGCTCCGCGCTGACTTATGAATCCTTTATTCGGAACCCGCCGGCCATCAGCAACGCCGTTTGGGAAGTGGATTATCCGGCCAGTTCCCTGTCGGAAGCGGCCGCCAAGGCATTCCACACCACGGAGACCAACGAGCCTGCGGAAACTTTGGCCTTCAGGCTGATGTACGATGGGCAGAATTATTTTCTCGGGCATATTGCCGATGTTCACTCCACCATTGCCTTGGCGCGATCAGGGGGGCAATTCAAGAGTATTCAGTGGGCCACCCACATCGGGCAAACCGCGACGAATTGTTTCGTCGTGGCATGGGACACGAACTCAGACCCGGTGGAAGCCATGCTGTCCGAACCGGACCACAAGCAAAAAGGCCCGCCGTTCTCGATGGTCAACCAGGAATTAATGGCCCGCTATCAGGCCCGAACATTTATCTGCCTGGGTATGTTTGAAATGGTTCCTGGCTCGGCGATTTGGGACAAAGACCAGCATCAGTTCACTGCGACTTATGATGAACCGAGCGCATACAAACCGGTCATGGTAAAAGATGCCAACAGCGGCTCTTTCCTGACCAATTACGTGCCTCTTCACGGGCAAATGACCGTTAAGCTAACATACGAGGACGAAGTTCCAGCCAAAGCCGAAGTTGCTCTGGACTGCGGAATTCAGTATATCCTCCTGTATAAATACAGCTCGAATTACGCCAACGGACGGTTGCCTGTCGAATTCACGCGTTATTTTGACCCGTCGCTTGGCGAACAGGGTAAGGGATACACCATCCGCGTTAATAAACTGGAGTTTGCGTCCGCGCCTATCCCGATTGAAGACTTCGATTTTCATAAAGCATTAAACAGGAGGCGAGTCTCCGTGAGGATGTGGTCCAAGAACGACGTCTATCGCGAAACCAAAGCAGGCCTGGAAAAGGCCTTTACCAAAGAAGAGCTTGCGGCCGGCAAAACGACTCGCTACGGCAGATCACAGACCGTGAGGACGGTCGCGATCTTTCTTTTGCTTTTAGCCGGCGCGCTGCCCATTTTCTTGACCTTCAGAAATCGCGCCAAAACCCAAACGCAATTGTTATAATCAAACAAAAGGATACGCCACATGATAAAATTGAGCTGTAAGAGAAAAATTCTGATTACCTTGTTGGGTGGATCAGTCTATGCCTTGGCACAACCAGGAATTAACGCCAATAACGGAAGGCCGCCTCTGAAAGAGGCATGGGATTTTCCCGGTCTTTGCTACAACATTAGCTATGCGTCTTGTCAGGAGAGTACACTGGGTAACTTTCTTGCGCCGCCCTGCGGTGTGTTAGTGGATTGGAATTCCAATTTTTATGCCGCGGCCTGCGCCGGAGGAGCCTCCTATGGTTACTCGTCCACTTCAAGCTCTTCAGCGCACACATGCTCTACTTATATCTCCTATACCAATCCTTGCACTGGAAAACCGTCGGGCAGATCCATCAAATGGAACGGACCAGGAGGTGTAAATACAATCAAGACCCCTGGCTGCCGTGGCGCCAGTTGTGACAACCCGGGTTAAGACGGTATGGGCAGGAATCTAGTCCGCGTCTTTTTTCTCTCGGCCGGAGTTTTGCTGCTGCTGACGGCGGCGGCAAAACTTCTCAGTGCCAGCGGCACTATGGGAATATTGGATTATCCGGACCCGGTTTTCCTCATCTCCTACCGGCACGAATTACCGTTGGTGGCCTTTATCGAATTGGCCGTTGCCTTCGGATGTTTCTTCGGCCAGAAGATCGCCTTGCGAGCCATCACCGTGGCTTCGCTTTCTTCCGCATTTATGGTCTATAGAGTGGCGGCATTCATGATCGGTCCGGACAGGGTGTGCCCGTGCCTCGGTACTCTTACCCAGACGCTGCACATCGACCCCAAGACCGCAAACACCGCCATGCTAATCATCCTGGGCTACCTTTTCTGCGGAAGTTATGGAATACTCTTCTGGCTCAGAAGGCAACCAGCCGACGGTTTGCAAATGAGCGAAGTGGCTGTGGCTTGAGACCGGGCAGCCTGCCGAATGTTCCGGAAGTCCGCGGACGGATTTTGTTGCCCCAGCCGCAGCGAAGTTATAGTTAGTTGTCCGTGTTTTATGGACTTGCCGGATTACGAACAAAAACTTGGCGAAGCTTACGAGCTTTTGGATGCGGGGCAATTCGACAAAGCGAATGTCTCCTTCAAGAACTTGATGCGAAAGCGGCCTCGCTCAGTTCCTGCATGGCTGGGATATGCTCGTTGCGCCCACTTGCAAGGTCAACTAAGCGCCGCCGAGCAAGCCTGGCAAACGGCAAGAAATCTCGAGCCGCAAAATGCCCAGCTTTTGCTTGAGCTGGGGCACATGTTCGAAGGTCTCAGACAACCTGAAAAAGCTCGGGAGCATTTCGAAGCCGCCAACGCCATTGAACCCGATGCCATCAATCCCCGAATCAGCATGGCCTTGCTGCTGGAGAAAAGCAACCGCCTGGACGAAGCTCGCCAAGCCGTTGACCGTTGTCTCGCGCTCAACAGCGACGATGATCAGGCGCGTTACGTTGCGGCTCTGCTGTGTTTAAGAGAGAAGCGATTTGACGAAGCGGAAGAGCAATTGCGGGAATTAATTGCTTCCGCACCAAAACATGAGTACGTCCGGTACGCCGTCCATTACGACCTGGCCCACATCCTGGACCGCAAGGACCGTTTTGATGAGGCCATGCAAGAGTTGGATACGGCAAAAAAAATGGTCCTGGCCTTGGGGGACACGGAATTTCTGAGCAGGCAATATGATGCGGTGGCCCGGCTGCAATTGCGTGCCGCGAAGGGATTTCCCAAGAATATCTTCCAGCTCTGGATCAAGAACTTCCCGGAAGAAAAGCGCGCGCCAATTCCATCCTTCGCCTTTTTGGCCGGGCACCCTCGCAGCGGCACGACTCTGCTCGAACAAATTCTGGGGTCCCATCCCGACGTTGCGGCCATCGATGAACCGATGGTCATTCAGATTGCCCTGGCTGCTTATGCAGACCGCTCTGTGGCTTCGGCCATTCCAAGGCTCAATGTGGCCCGGCAGCGTTATATCGAATCGCTCCAACAGGCGCACGGTGGGGATACCGGCGGCAAACTTCTCCTGGAAAAAAATCCGTCTCCCACCTTGATGCTGCCTGCGCTGCTTCGCGTGTTCCCGGAGATGCGCGTGATTATGGCGCTGCGCGATCCGCGCGACGTGATCTTGAGTTGTTACTTCCAAAATATTCCGCTTAATCAAGCCAACGCGAACTTCCTTTCGTTGGAGCGATTGGCCAGACATTATGCCAACTTGATGGATGTATGGCTGACGGTAAAACAATGGGAAGGTTTTCAATGGACCGAGACCCGCTACGAGGATGTCGTGGCCGACCTTGAAACTGAGGGGCGCCGTGTGACGCAATTTCTTGGTCTCGCATGGCACGAGAAACAGGCCGGCTTCTACGAAAACAGTGTAGAACGAAGGTTATATTCACCCACCTATCATGAAGTAAGACAGCCCGTTCATTCTCGATCTGTGGGGCGTTGGCGAAACTATCAAAAATATCTTGAACCGATCCTGCCGGCTCTGGAACCCTATTGCCGCGCCTTGGGATATTCGTAGAGCCAGGAAATGGCGGTAGCCAATGAGCAGTGAGCCAATGCCAAATTTCTTTATTATTGGAGCGCCGAAAGCAGCCACTACATCTCTCGGTTCACTGCTGGCCTTGCATCCGCAGGCGGGCATTGTCCAAGGCAAAGAGCCGCATTTCTTTTCCTACGACGAGCATTATCGGATGGGTTTGGACCAATACCTCAAGTTATTCTTCCATTGCCGTAACAAGAAGGCCATTGGAGACGCCTCCACCTCTTACTGCCGAATTCGATACCATCCCTTGACGATTGCCCGTATCAAAGAAAATATTCCAAATCCAAAAATTATTTACATGGTGCGGCATCCGCTCCGGCGTATGGAGTCCGCCTATGTGGAACACCTTTGCAGCCCCGGAAGTCAGGCCTTTGCCTCAATCAACGATGCCGTCCGGCGGCAACCGATGATCGTTGATTCCAGCCGGTATTGGGAAGTGTTTGACGCCTACAGGCAAGCTTTCGGCGAATCGAGAATTAAAATCGTCTGGTTTGAAGATTACACCGCTAACCGAACCTCTGTTTTTCAAGACGTTTGCCGATTCCTTGAAATTGATGACTCAGTCATTCCGGGCGTCGAGAGCGAGCGCACCAATGGCCGGGAGAACGCGGCCACCCGCATGGCAACCATAGGCCGCAGCAGCGTGCAGGTGAATACAACCTGGAATCAAAAAGTGAAAGAGTGGGTCATGGAACAAATTCGCGACGATAACCGGAGATTCCTTTCTCATTTCGGCCGGCCGCCTGACCACTGGAGTGATCTCTCCTAACAACTGTCAGACGGCATCGGGTTTAGTGTGATCAGAACACAATAACAAAAAGGAAACATATGAAAAAAGCAGAATTGAAAAACTTTGGCAAACCGGATGAAGTCCGGGAGTTTCCCAAAGGCAAACTGGAGTTGATCAAGGTTGGCGGGGCCACAGTGGGACGGGCCATCCTCGAGCCGGGCTGGCGCTGGTCCACATCGGTTCAGCCGATCGCCAAGACCAGGAGCTGCGAGGCCCCCCACTTCCAGTATCACGTTTCTGGCGTGCTGCGGATTCGCATGGACGACGGCGCCGAGTTCGACTGCAAGCCGGGCGACGTTTCTTTTTTGCCTCCCGGCCATGATGCCTGGGTGGTCGGCAACGAGCCTGCGGTCGTGGTTGATTTTCAAGGAATGATTGATTACGCGAAGTCACCGTAAGGCCGCCCAACGCGCCTGGGGCCACAATAGGGTGTGATTAAAAGTGGGTGAGGTTGGCGATTCAACCGTCAGCCCGACTGCAGGAAGGTGGGGATCATCGTGCCAGCTTGTTCCGTAGGAACAACCGACCCTAGCCCGGCGATTTATCGCTTGTCATTACCCACATTTTTCGGGTGCTTGTTTTAGTGCTTCTTATTTGTACATTATAGTTTGACAAAAGGTTTGGCCAATCCGGCGGCGATCCTTCAGGCCGGCGGATTTATGAACACAAGCCCGACCACGCCCGCCCAGTCGGCGCAGATGGAATTTGCGCTGGCCCGACTGGGGGACCAGCGCCGCACCCAACGTCTGGTGAAAATTGCCACTCTATGAGGAACGAACAGACTTCGCGCGTCAGCGCCGAAGGAGTTTGAAAATCTCCGAATTCGATTTTGTTGCCGGTGCTCATGCAAGTTTGAGAACTCCGGCCACTTTGCCGGCTTGTTCAATAACGCGACCGTATTGGGGCCGCCATTGAAGCGCGTTCGATATTGTCAGAAAACCCAGTTCGGGCGGATTGCTTAGGACTTCATCAGCTAGCGTTTGTGCTTCGATATCGTCCACCGGGAGAAGCCTTTCTTGGAAATACGCCAGGATATCGTCTCGATTCGCTTGATTCTCGATCATCCGTCGCAAAGCAACCGTCATCTGATAATCCGCCGTCTGCTCTTTCCGAACGACGATAGCGTGTTGGATTTCAAGCACACCCGTTCGCGTCTGCGGATCATCCTTCTTGTCGTAAACAAAAACGAGAAGCGAATAGCCAAGACCGTAGATTCTTTGGCGAGCGCTTTTAAACGGGCATGAAGACTGAGGCTGCCGAATGCTCGTGACTTTGATATCCAGATCCAGCGCTGGAAAGTCAATTCCCTTGGCCGAATTGCCGCGCGCATATTCATAACGGCTTTGTAAGAGGCTTGGAACTTGTGCTCCAGGTATGTCCCAACGGCCTTTCCGTCTGTGACACCGAATAGCGAGGGTTCCGGCCATCTTGACTCGGCTCGCGCAAACGACACTGCTTCTTGCTGCACGATCTCGATCGTCAGAGGCGTTGCCATCGGTTTCATATACCAAAGAAGCTCCTTTCCGTAAAACTCATTGCGTCATTTGCGAAAGATGACATTTCAAGGCAAAACCTGCTGGACTTGGACCGTGTATGGAATGATTTCCAGAACATTAATGCCGGGCGGAGTCTGCGCTTTCAATTCTTCAGTGGTGGGTTCTTTTGAGTCGAAATGGGTCAAATCGAGATTCACCCGAATGTTTTTCCTGGTTGCCTCAAAAGACGCCGCGTCCTTGCCCACGGCGATGACGACGACTTCGTTCGGAGTAACGCGAAAAACGCGCTTGTCTCCCGGCGCGGTTTGAACCGAAACCGGCACGCGAATGTAATCGGCCGTGAGCATCTGATTTATGCCTTGCTCATTGTGAATACTGTTATCGACGCCCAGCCAAATGACGGTTGCCAATGCGACGGAGAAAAGCTTGAGCCAAAAATTGTGCAGGATGAGGTGGCGCATGGCTCAAGTCTTGGGCTGCTCCGACATCAGGGCCGGGCCGGTCTTCTTGGACGCATGCTCCGCCGACCGGAACAGTCTGGCGATGCTGTGCGATTTCGTCGGCTTGACCAGCACCGAAGTCAGGAAGGCCCGAAGCTGTTCGGCAGTAACGCCGCGCACCAATTGTCCCTTGTAAGCATGCGAGATGGCCCCTGTTTCTTCGGACACAATCACCACCACCGCATCGGTTTCTTCCGACAAGCCAATGGCGGCGCGGTGCCGGGTGCCGAGGGAAGCGTTTAAATCCTGTCGCTGCGTCAACGGGAAAATGCAGGCCGCGAAAGCTATACGGTCGCCCTTGATGATGACCCCTCCGTCGTGAATGGCGTTGTTGGGGAAGAAAATGGTCTCCAGCATTTCCGGCGTCGCCTCGCAATCAACCAGCAGGCCCGATTCCGTGGCTTCCTGCAAATCAATGTTCTGTTCAATGGCGATCAGCGCGCCAATGCGCACATCCGAGAGCCGCTCCACCGTTTGGATGATGACTTCGATGTTTTCGCGCTGCTCATGGCTGGTCGCAAAAAGAGGATGCGTCCCCACCTCCGCCAGAATTCGCCGCAGTTCCGGTTGGAAAATGATCAGAATCGCAATGGCCGCGAATGCGACAAAGGAACGAATGAGCCAACTGAGCACCTCCAACTTCAGAAAGTAGGCCAGGACCGTCAGACTGAGGACGAGCAGGATAAAACCATAAACCACCGGCGCTCCGCGTGTCCCTCGGACAAATTTGAAACTGAAATAGATGCCTACCGAAAGGATGGCAATCTCCAACACGGGCCGCCAGCCGCTCTGCAAATTACCAGTCAGATTGTGTAAAATGTTTGGCATTCATTTGCTGTTTCATCAGGGCCTCGGTCATCCGCAAGGCGTGCCGCGTAGCCGCCACATCATGGCAACGGACGATCTCCGCCCCGTATTGGACGCCCCAACACGCGCAGGCCAGCGAAGGCGGCAAGCGCTCCTGGGCCTTGGCCCCTGACACTGCTCCGGTAAAGGATTTGCGGGACGCTCCCAGCAACAGCGGACGCTTCCATTTTGTAAATCGGCGCAAATGCGCAAGCAACCGCAAATTATCCTCCACCCGTTTCCCAAAGCCCAATCCCACGTCCAACACCACTTGCTCTGGATTGACACCGCAGCCTGCCAAACGATTCAAACGATCTTCAAAAAAATAATCTACCTCCGCCACGACATCATCATAAACCGGATTTTTCTGCATGGTCCCAGGCGTGCCTTGCATGTGAACGGCCACATAAGCAGCGTCGCTTTCGGCGACCAGCCGCCACATGGCCTCTTCGTCGCGATTGGCCGCGACATCGTTGATCATACACGCCCCAGAGCGCAACGCCTGCCGAGCCACTTCGGGTTTGACAGTGTCAATGGAAAGGGGCACGGTCACGGTTCCAGCTAATGCTTCCAACACCGGAAGCACCCGCCGCAATTCCTCCGCTTCACTGATCGATACCGCCCCAGGCCGCGATGATTCGCCACCGACATCAATGATGTCCGCCCCCTCCTCTATCAGCCGCAAAGCGTGCGTCACGGCGGCGCTGGCATCACCAAAGCGCGCGCCGTCATAGAACGAATCTGGCGTCGCGTTGACCACGCCCATCAACAAAGCCGGGCGCGGAAACGTAAATGTAAACTGGCGCGCGCGCAAAATCATGGTGGCTGGCGGCGCCGCTTTGGCTGACCCCTATTAGGCGGCAGCGTAACTCTTGCCCACTTCAGTCCAGTTAATCACGTTCCAGATTGCTTTGAGATATTCCGCGCGTCGATTCTGATACTTGAGGTAATACGCGTGCTCCCACACATCGATGCCGAAGATGGGACGCCCCTCGCATCCAACACTGGCCTTGCCCATCAAGGGATTGTCCTGATTGGCCGTGGAACAAATCTCCAACTTGCCTCCGTTAACGACGAGCCAGGCCCAGCCACTCCCGAAACGACTCACGCCGGCGGCTTCTATTTTTTCTTTGAATGCGTCAAAGCTGCCGAAGGCCGAATTGAGTGCATCGCCGAGCGGGCCGGTGGGAGCTCCGCCGGCTTTTGGTCCAAGAAGTTTCCAGAACATGGAATGATTGGCATGGCCGCCGCCGTTATTGCGCACCGCTCCGCGAATGTCCGCCGGGACCGCATCCAGGCTGCTGATGAGCTGCTCCACGGTTTTCTTTTCCAGGTCGGGCTTGCCCGCAATGGCTTTATTCACATTGTCTACGTAAGCCTTGTGATGCTTGTCATGATGAATTTCCATTGTCTGCGCATCGATATTGGGTTCGAGCGCGTCCTTGGCGTATGGGAGGGGAGGTAATTCGTATGCCATATATGTCTCTTTCCGTTTTATTTTTAACTCGTATCCTGCCGTTTGCTCAACCACTGAGCATTCCAAATTAACAAAGGCCCGCGCGAAGCACAAGGGTCTGATTTTTTTAAATTTCATGCCGGCTGTCGAACCGGATGAGCGGCCAATTGCGGAAAGTGTAAAGAACAACTATTTCCTTTCGGGCCGCCGTCGGGCCTTTTAGATTCCCCTCGGCACATGAACCATGAATGGTCTGTTTTTGTTACGATGCTGGCTACGCCGTTCGAGCATATCCGGCTGGTCTGGGGCATCGTGCCGCTTTATTTTGCGCTGCTGCTGAACGAAACGAACTCCACCAAGGCCAATTTCCGCACCGCGCTCCAGACCGGTTTTAGTTTTATTTGGGCGGGCGCTCAGTGGCTTTACCCCTATTTTGCCCCTGCCGGCAAAGGCCAGCAGCTCATCGAACGCAATGCCATGCTCCCTATTAAAATTTTGGTGACCTTTCTGGTGATTGGTCTTGGCCTCATCGCCCTCATCAGCGGCCTCCGAAAGCGTTTCCCTAAATATGGCCGGTTCCTTGGCCAGACGCGTTTCGCCAATTATTTCATGATCACGCTTTACCCGATGCAAGCCAACGCCCTCCCCTGGACGTGGGGCCGCCTCCTTGCAATCGTGATTTTTGCCGTGCCGGCCTGGGTTGCCCTGCATTTTGGCCTCATGCCGTTCCGCAACAGAAAATAAATTAAAAACGGGGTATTCCATTTGATCCCTGACGCTTGTGCTTTTTCACAACACCCAAGGGTGTAGAGGATGCCCTCCAGGGCATGGTCTGATGTGTTTCCACGGCCACTCGTATGGCAGCTCTGAATGACGGTCCCGGCGCGGCACAGATTCCATGCATGAACGACCGCCGCCCTGTCCCGCCGCCCGCAACGCCAGCGCCAGCGCCGTGCAACGGTCGGCGTGACCGTCCGCATTGTGCGGCGCGCGATAAGTGATTTGCCCCGTCGGACTGCTGACGCGGTTGATCGAGTGCAGGTCTTCGCGAATCACCCGGCTGATCGGCACACGCACCCCGCGCTTTTCAAAAGCCATTCGCAACTTGGAAAACATTTCCAGCTTCAACGTGTTCGTAAAATGGCACAGCTCGATCTTTCCAAATCTGTGCCGCGCGTAATCGTATTCGCCAAATTCCTTCGCCAGATAATCTCCCAATCCTATGCCCGCGCCGGTGTAATCCAGGCACACACGCCGCACCTGCCGCAATCGCGGGCGCAACCATTCGACTTGTTCGGGCGTGGGCGTCCGGCTCAGCTCCAACACTTCGACCGTTTGTTGGACATCGCCAACTTGGCGCAGAGTCCAGGCCACCGTCAAATCGTGCATTCGCCCAAAGTCGATGCCCATGACCAGCGGCGACGGCGACGCTGCCTGCCAGAATTCGGGCGGGACCGTGGCGGTCGCCTCCACGCTTTCACAAGGCGCGATCAGATCGTAGGGAAGCAGCGTGGCTTGAACGTCCAGGAATTGGCATTCAAACTCCTGCGCCCACCCTTCCGGATCGTCAAAAGCCGCCTTGATCTCCTCGATGTTGAGCGGAAGACCCTCCGCAACCGCCCGCTGAATATCCACAAAGTGACAGGACCACATGGGGCCGGAATTCTGAACAGAAGGAAACGAAGATAACGAAGGGTTTTTCCCACCCTTGTTTCCTTCGTTTGCTTCTGTGCGATAATTTTTAACCCAAATATCATGCGCTTTGTTTCCAATGCCATTCGGCGTCGTAATTAGCCGCACTTTCTTGAGACCGCGCTTGGCGTTGGTCACACTCGGCAGCACAGACTGTGTGAAAACTCGATCGGCATATTCCCACAGTATCTGGCACGAGGTGATGAGCGGTGGCGGGTGCTTTCATTTCACTGCTTTATTTGATTCAAGCTGGGATGGGAGCCCTTGGGTC